>Ga0099823_1005537_pt1 | contig 12628 bp, 9 predicted proteins | sample CowpearedBW_FD_76831 | JGI IMG/M metagenome (GOLD analysis project Ga0099823, IMG submission 76831) | Root nodule microbial communities of legume samples collected from California, USA - Cow pea red BW | ecosystem: Host-associated > Plants > Roots > Nodule | place: USA: California | collected... | reverse complement strand
TTTTTTATACTCATATATATATATATATATATATATATATATATATATATATATATATGTAAATTTGACTTTATTTTTATTTCTGATTGCGGGATTTCGAACAACAATGCATGTGAATCATGCATAACATCACTTATTATTGTAAATTAAATACTATACCTTTTGCTTCTCTTTATGCTCTATATATTCATCTCTGCAATCCATGGCATTCCTTCTTCATCTATTTTCCATATACCTCTTGTGATTCCATAATTGGTTAACTTTATCCCTCAACTTTGTCACAACGAATTTGTAGCCACAAAAAGAACATGGGTTTTTTCTATTCATTGAATTCTCCGAGTTCATGATGTGGAAACTTCTGCAAAAATAAGGAGCTCTTTTTCTTCTGAAAAGATAAGGGTATGTCACATGGTTTTCACTTTCTTTGCACAATTGCACTTCGTGAACAATAAGAAAGTTCAAAGCCAAAGGTAGCCTTTAAAAACAAAAGCCTTGTGATAACTTTCTATATTCTTCTTTTTAACGGTCAACTAACACAAACTGCATATACCTGTTTTTGTCTCATTTTCTTTGGTTTTTAAGACTCAGATTAATTACCCTTTACTGTAATTAACACCTTTTTAAACTTTTATTAAACAAATTGAATGTAAAATTTATTGCTTGGATGTATATTAAAAGCAAGACATTATTTCCACCATTAATTCTCTCACAAACACTTGAATGCAGGTAGCAAAGATCAGTTTCTGCTTGACTATATTTTACAGTATCTCAGATGGGATACTTATCACAACCATCAGAACATTCAAACATGAAACCAATCTCACTTGCAAAGATGGATGAAAATGAAGAATTATGTTCTTATGCTTCCTGGCTAGTAAGCTTCAAACTTTCATTTTCATACCAGTAAAATTTACTCAATATACTTAGTGATGGTTAAACTTATTCTCATACTCTGTAACTTATACATACATGGTGTATCTGCAAGATTTCAACCAATTATGCTTTGGTGTATCATGATCTATATGAATGGCTCAATAGTGCTGGCATTGATGTATATATATTGACCTCTCTTTCTGTGGTTGTTGTTCTCAATTATTATTGTTGTGGCTGAAAGGAAAAACATCCTTCTGTGTTGGACAATTTTGAGAAAGTGATGAGCGTTGCTGAAGGGAAAGAGATTGTTGTGTTTTTGGACTATGATGGAACACTCTCACCGATTGTAGATGACCCTGATAAAGCTTACATGAGTGATGTTGTAAGTGCTTTCTATAGGAAAATCAACACCACAAGAAAAACTTGTGGTGGCTTTTTGAGTCCTAACAAAGTTCTGTAGTTTTTGCTTTCGTTTTCTCAGAACTTAGTTGTCAATGTTGTATGGTTTGCATTTTGCAGATGCGTGCAGCTGTGCGTGAAATTGGTTATTGTTTTCCCACTGCCATTGTTAGTGGAAGGTGTAAGGATAAGGTAATCCACTCACACTCAACAGAACAAAAAGTGAACTATGCAGACATGAGACAACATCCTTATTTTGAGGATGCATTGTTTTTCAGTGCCTTGCATTTTCAGTGCATTTATTTTCTTCTTGACATGCAGGTGTATGAATTTGTGAAGTTAAGGAATGTTTACTATGCTGGAAGTCATGGTATGGATATATCAACTCCATCAGGGTCTTCAAAATGTGAAGATCAGAAGCATCAGATAAAGGGTGTTGATGAAAAGGTTTTTATATATGTTTCTCTTCTCTCTGTATTGTGTTGTGCCTACTGTTTGGACAAGACCACATCATAGTTAAAAAGGATAATAATGAGAGTTAATGATGCTTGTGACAATTTGATTTCGTCATTCATGTCTCATACTGTGTTACCTTTGTAGGGTAATCATGTTGTTCACTTTCATCCTGCAAAAGAATTTTTGCCAACCATTCAAGAGGTAACTCCTTTTCTGCTCAAAATGAAACAGTCATTTCTATAGCAGTTTCTTCTAACTTGCATTTAGAGTTACATATGAATAACTTGTCAATAAATATTGCAGAAGAAAAAATTAAATGAGAGTTTAATTCCAATATACAGCCATTTTAGAGGGTCTATTAATCATAAATCATTATTAATATCAATTTGAAAACAGTTATTGCAATATCAGTGTAAAAAAATATATAGACTATTAAATTATTAATTAAAGAAGGAAATAAGTCAAACATTTTTGCATAAAAAATTGTTCAACTTATTAACTTCAATTTTTTTCCATGAATAAACATTAATGAAGTTTCACAGTTGAAAGACTCTTATAAATTTTATTATATTGTGCCTTAAATTTCTCTCTTGCACATGTGAAGAGAATTGAATATGTCCATTAAATTTTCTTTTGCTCATGTTATGCGATGCAGATAATTAAGGTTTTGAAAGAAAATATAAGAAGGATAAAAGGCTCTATGATTGAGGATAACATGTTTTGTGTCACTGTACACTACCGGTGTGTGAAAAATGAAGAGGTATTATGACAAACACAAGATAGGCATATACAATATAAAACCATGAGGCTCATAATCTAAGCTTATGCAGTTGTGTTGCTTCACAAAATTGTAGGATATTAGTGTTCTGAGAGAAATGGTGGAGTCCACAATGAAATCTTACCCCAGTTTCCACATATCAAGTGGAAGAAAGGTACCAAAAAAAGATTGCCATTGATGAATACAAAAATGTTGGATTCTTAAACTTTACCTTCACCTTTGATCAGGTTATGGAGATACGTCCAAATGTAAACTGGGACAAAGGGTGTGCTCTTATGTATTTGCTTGACACTCTTGGCTTTGACAACTTTAACAATGTTCTTCCGATCTATCTCGGAGATGACAGAACTGATGAAGATGCTTTTAAGGTACGGTTTGATAAAGAAAAATTATATTCCGACTCCCGTCTCGACTCTTATCTTTTATTCTTTGACGTGATTTAGTGTGATCATTGATTCTTTTGAAAGAAAAAAATAATAATATATTAATCAATGACTCACATTAAACCACGTTAAAGAGTAAAGGGTGAAAGTCAATAAATGAAGTCATAGTATCATTCTCCGAATATATAAGATAGATAAAATGATAATGGAGGTTTTTTGTGGATGAAATGCATGTAGGTTATAAGACACATTGGACAAGGTTTTCCCATTGTTGTTTCTTCAATTGCAAAGGAGACTCAGGCTTCATATTCTCTGCGTGATCCTTCTGATGTGCTCGCTTTCTTGATTCGTTTAGCAAGATGGAAGAAGAACATGTTACACAAAACTAAGTAAACAACCTCAGAAGGGAAAAAAAATAGTGTAGGCTAATTTGGTGGTTTTAAATTTGACAAATTGGCCTATTTTTTTCATTTTTTATTTTGTAAAGGATAGAAGCATATAAAGATGATACTAACAAAATCATTTAGAAGATACAAAATTTAGTTTCATCTGTTTAGATTTCTATAAAGTGCAACTGATTCATATTTCTGTTTTCACTTTTGCTTTCTTCAACTCAAGTGCTCATTAAAGGAAACCTTTTACAGTAATTGTGTTAAAACTTTTGAAGCATAAGTTGAAAGTCTTACTTCAAATAAAAATATAAAATTATATGGTATATAAGAAAAACAAAAATTATGAACATTATATATGTCGCAAGTGGTGTTAAGTTTCTTATTTTCAATAATTCATACTCTAGACGTGATTAACCTCTTTTATCTGTATCATTTAACCAATGTTGTTTTACTTACTTGAATATTTTTGGGTTCGTAGTAAAATTAAAATAATGTGCGTTAAAGTCGATTTAAAAGGTAAAATAAGTAAAATACTTGTTCTAGACTCCAAAATAATAAAAACAAATTTAGTACTAATATTTATTTATTAAATTAGTTATAAATTATGTTTAAGAAAAAGATATTTCAATTTTTTTAGTATTAATATATTTTTATTAAATTAATTATAAAATTATGTTTAAAAATATGTATCAATTTTTCGTATTAGTATATCTTTATTAAATTAATTATATTTTTATATTTAAAAATTAAATTTAATAAAATTATCACCTGTGTTTTTTAATTTTTATTCGTATTAAACATGATATTTAAGAAGTTAAAATATTTTTTCAATAAATTATAATTTGTATAGAAAAGATAGAATGATTGGTTATTATAGTCATTATATTATCTTATCATCAATTCTAATTTCTATTTTTTTTATCTTTCTACAATTTTTTATATATATATATTAATTTCTTTTGAAATTTTGACAAATTTGATCCTTTAAATTTTATATGTTATATTTGTATATTAATTTTTTTATCCTTCTTTATTTTTAACGTGTTTTTCTCTATATTTGTGTTGTTATTGTTTTTATTTGATTTAATGAATTTGTATTAAGATTAGAGATACCATTTCATCCTCCGATAAACAAGAGATTATGAAATATGTTATGAACATGAATTTAAATGAAAAAAAAATGAAAATTAAATAAACTTAATTACAAAAATTTAATAGATGACTTTATATAAAAAATTTTAATGAATAAATTTTAATTAAAAGACTTCTTTAAATCGCCCTTGTTTTGGTCTATGAGTTAAAAAGTGCATTGAAATAAAAATTTAGAACAATGAACGAATGTGTGACTACAATTAGCAATCAAATAAGTAATTAAAAAATATAATAAAAGAAAAAAAATATAAATAACAAGAATAAGTTGAAGTTAACTTTTTCTATAAAAGTTTTGGTAATTTTATACGATATCTTTTATCATATTACTATATTAGTCATATAAAAAAGTACTACGTATAAGAGTTAATATATTGAGCTCTAATCCTTAATGATTATACAATTTATAATATACATTAGAAATAGTATATCAGAAATAATATGTTATGTTATTAGACTTAATTTCTTGTGACAAATAAATAACTATGCAACTATTTAAATATATAAGATATTTAAAAAAGTAACATGATAGATAAAATTATTAATTGTCTTACATAAATGCCATTATTTTTTATTAATTGTCTTAAAAATATTAAATAATAAATCTTATCAATAATTATTTGAATTGAGTTTTTAATTATTAATAATTGGACTTGAATGAAAAACCAAGTTGGATGATACAAAGTACGTTTAAAATTTTCCCTTTAAGATTTTAAATTTTTAATAATTACGTATAGTAATCGTTTAAAATTAAGGAGGGTTGGTAAAGGAAATTTAGTATTTGAATAAACAATGTAACTTTGTGTATTCAATCACCATTGGTCAGAAATATCATTATTCATTATTCAAAATAAATTTATATGTTAAAAACATTATTGGAAATATTATTTTAAGTATTAAAATGCGGAATAAATTATATAATTTATAAAGTTAAATAAATATTCACTTTGATAATTTTAACATTTGAGTGAATTTTCGGTTGAATGTCTAAATTTATGTAATAATGTAAATCATACAAAATTAGCATAAACAATTATTACCAATTCAAAACCTATTGAATATTTATTGTAGGTCTTAATGAATATATTTTTTTTCAAACAAAGACAACAGAGAAAGAAAAACACATTTGAGTCCTATTTTCATATTCTGTTATTTATTTCTACGAATGTCAAAAGACTCTATGATTGAATACATGTTTTCGTATTTAAATTAATTGTATTAATTCCACTTTTGCACAGTAATTTATTTTTTTCCATGAATGTTTTTTTTGGTTGAACGTACTTCAAAATGCGATTCTTTTTTAAGAAAACAAATTATATTTTCAATTACTATTTGTATTATTTTTTTAAAATATTGGAATATAATTTTTCATTTAAATTTGTTTCAATCTTTACATTTCTAGCTCTATAAATTATAAGTCTACATTTTCATATCTCATAAACACCTCCAATTAAAAGGAAAATAGTCGATTTTCACATTTCCTTATCATAATTTTTAAAATTTAGTACGAAACATTACGAACTTTCATATATTAAGACATTCTTCAAATTTTGAAGAAAAACAAGGGTGTTCAAAAAGAAAATCTAAATCCTTAAACCCTAATTCCCTGCACAAAACCCTCGTTGGTTCTAACTTCGAAACGCACCCACACAAACACACACTCTATCTATATCTTTTTCTGCTGCCATGCATACAAAGCTGTTAACCCAAATTCGTCTTCTTCATCCCCTTATTCCCATGAAGCCTCGCACTCTTCCTCTTCTCTCACGCGCCTTTTTCTTCCCTCCCTCCAAGTTTCTCCGAAGCGCACCGTTTAAAGCTCGCGCCTTTTCCTCCCGGGTCCACGCTCACGCCCGCGACAAGCTTCCGGTTCGCCCCTCCAAGAGCCTCGTCGACGACGAGGCTGACCTCAGCGATTGGGTCGATGATTTGCGGACCGGCCGGGTCGACCGCTTCTCCAAGCGGTTCAGCAGCGACGACGATGAGGACCGAAAATTCCCGCCGCCGCGGAGGAACAACAATAGGGCTTCCACCAATTTGGGGAAGAGGAGGGGCGAGGATTTGCGGAGGGGAAGGCAGAATGTGGGCGCGAGGAGAAAGTTTCAACCGAGGAGTGACGACGATGAGGAAGTGGTGGAGAGTGGAAGGAAGCTCAAGGGAGGTGGCGTTGGAGCGTTTCTCAGCGAAGATGAAAGTGAAGATGAAGAGAGTGATGGGAGTGAGGAGGAGGAGATATTGAACAAGAGTAGAACCGCTTTGTTTGGTCAACAAAACGGTCTGAACCGGAGGACGGTTGAACCGACTCCTAGACCATCTTCTCCTGGAGGTTCTGATTCTTATCTGAGTGAATCAAGGTGTGTTCATTATACCATTAATGTTTCTGTTATGCTACTTGGAGTAGTTTTGGAGTATGTTTGAACAAATTCCTCCGTTAAACATTTTTAGAAGAGAAAGAATGATAATAAAAAGTATAATTACAAGTTAAGATATGTTTATGTGAAGCTTGTCTGAACATGCTCTAGGTGTTTATTTCTTTGCTTATATGAATGTATCGAGTCTGTTGGTTATTGTTGCACAGTATACTTGTTTGGCTAGCTGATACGGGGTTACTTTAGTTGGTAGTACATGTTTGAAAAGTGTATGTAGACTTGAGTTGACAAAATGAACCCAGTTTGCTGGAATTTATTAATGTAGGCCTTGAGTTAAGCTGAATTAAGTGTGGCCTCTTTAGCGTGTTCTGATGATGCTCTGGTCCAGGATTAACTCTCCCCCTCTTCCAAACCTGCAAAGCCCTAGGAAAGCTGGGCTTTCATTGGGGTTGGGCTTCAGTTTGATTATCCAAATTGAATTTGGATTTTTTGACTTGACCACTGACTGCTCTCAACGCGTATTGGACTGAGTTGCCTGTCTTGCTATCTTTCAAATTGTGAGCTTTGAGAACTGGAACAAAGTTAAAAAGAAAGGGAGGAGAGGGTGTCTATTTTTCAATACAGTTTTTTTCTAGATTGAATGGATATTGTCTTCTTTGTGTAATTGGTGGGATTATGCAATTGTACTTACTGGGTAGTTGTTGTTCCATACCTTCCATGCATGAATTTGGAAATTGGTTATGGATACTCTCATGTTGGGCACATGTTAAATGTCAGTTATCTTGTATTTATAGAGGGATAGGAATGAAATTGATACAAAGAGAAAGGTGAGCCTTTTGCTTTTGTATATTTGTGATGTTTATCGAATGTACACTGGCATATACTTTAATCTTATTATGTTACGCTGCCTTTGAGTTATGAATGTTTGATTTTTGTGGTATGATGCCACAGATTTGACCAATGTTCAGTCTCCCAGCTGTCACTTAAAGGAGTAAAGGATGCTGGATATGAGAAAATGACAGTCGTGCAAGAGGCTACTCTTCCAGTAATTCTAAAAGGTTGGTCTTTTTTGCTTGGCCATGGAGAATGGAACAATAAGAAAACAATTTTAACATATAATGTTTTTTTTTATGGGTATGTTTTGCCTGTTTGTAAGAGATGTCATGTCATATGATTCTGTCAAACCCTCTGACCTTTTCTTCTCTTCCTTTTTGTGTGGGGGTTATGATTTTTGTTGCAAATATCATTCTATGTTAAGAATCTATATTTAAATTATTAGACTATTCCTAATATATAATATTAAACAAGAAAGGAATTTATTCCAGCTTTGGTCCACATTGTTCTCATATTTCTTGAGTTTATTTATTATTGGGGCACTTATTCCAATTAACATTTTTAGGTAAGGATGTCCTTGCCAAGGCCAGGACAGGCACCGGAAAAACAGTAGCATTTTTGGTAAGTCTCTTGATTTGTGTTTGCCAGAGTGAATTGGTGGTTAATTGCCTCTTTGTTATTGGAATGTTTCTTCATATTCCTTTATGGGTGACAATTAATGTAAGAAATATTTGACACAAGGGATACATTTTGAAATTTGTAAAGTACTTCATTGGATCACTCTGCTTAATTTCGTGGGCTTTTGAATCAGAGCTGGATATTTTATCATGACAATTGGGCAATTCTTGCTTCTATTTTCTTTTCAATTGTTTTTTTAAGCATGGTGGCTGCTCTAACTTTTTTTAAGTGGTCTGCGGTGGGAATATTAAAGAATATTCTATGTTGATCAACAGATGCCTTTAAAGATTTTAAAATACTGATTTTAGTGTCTAATAAAAGAAAACACAAAATGGTCTACTTGAGCTTCAACAAAATAGCACAATCGTTGAGCTAGAGTTATGGATAATTTTTTACTTGATAAATAGTAATTTTTTACTATGCTTAATTTTTGAAGTGTTTTTATTCAGCTTCCATCAATTGAAGTTGTGGCGAAGTCACCTCCAAGTGATCGTGATCACAGGCGGCCACCAATTTCTGTTCTTGTCATATGCCCAACTCGAGAACTTGCAAGTCAGGCTGCTGCAGAGGCCAATAAACTGCTGAAGTATCATCCTACCATTGGTGTTCAAGTTGTGATTGGAGGCACAAGACTTGCTTTAGAACAGAAACGAATGCAAGCAAACCCTTGCCAGGTAAACTCTTCTCATTGCTACCAAAGTTTATTTTATGCTGTTATTAGTTACTGTACGCCTCCATATGACCCATGGTCAAATAAATGAAAATAGTCTGAAATATCCCTACGCTACTAAACAGTTTTGATATAAATACGCTGAGCATATTCTTGTTGGCACATTTATGTTCCAGCCGTCACAAATTATAGGATCTTTTGTTCTTTTTTCAACTGAACATATTAGATTATAACTTATTTTTATCATCATCATAAGTTTCTTTACTAATTTCTGTTAAACATTAAGAGACAAAGAGAAACAAATTTATGTTGGTGATAAGTGTTTTAGCAAAAGATTTTATGAGTATCACCTGAGGGTAGCCTAAAACTAGTCATCTTGATATTTTAATATGATTGAAGGCTTTTGATCTATTATTTATTTGCTTCCTCAACCTTATGTAGCTAACTACTAACTAGTTTTCTAGACTTTGTTGATGGAGTATTTAGTTGTGATAATAAGGCCACATGTTCTGTTCGCGTACATTGTTAAGTTCCATTTGCATGCTGTACAGATCCTTGTTGCTACTCCTGGAAGGCTTAGAGATCATATTGAAAATACTGCTGGTTTTGCAACTAGGCTTATGGGTGTGAAGGTTTTGGTGCTTGATGAAGCTGATCATTTACTTGACATGGGATTTCGCAAAGTCATTGAGAGGATAATTTCTGCTGTCCCTAAACAACGACAAACTCTTATGTTTTCTGCCACAGTTCCAGAAGAGGTATGTCTTTTTTTACCTTTTTATTTTATGGTTGTTTCTTGTTTAGAAAATATAGAAGTATTCAGCTTATTCTGGTATTAATATTTTTGCAAAGGTGCGTCAAGTTTGTCACATTGCTTTGAGAAGGGATCATGAATTTATCAATACAGTTCAAGAGGGTTCTGAGGAGACACATTCACAGGTAATTGTTTACAATTCACCTAAATAACTACCGAGGTACTTGCATAATGAATGTGCATTTGCATGAACCAGCATATAATATCTTTTTATGATATTTATTTATAGAGTTTTTAATCATTTCAGGTCCTCCAGAAGCATTTAGTTGCCCCATTGGACAAGCATTTCCCTTTACTATATGTTCTTCTGAAGGACCACATTGCAGATGATGTTGATTACAAGGTATGTTTTCCAATATACACCTGTATTACCTTTTTTTTGGTACTTTTGCTTCAGCGCATATAACATGGTTAACAAGCAAGATAATAATTTTTTATTGCTCTATTTCTAGTTAAATTCTATGTGATTAGACAACAAAAGATTTTACATTTTCAATCACATTTCATATATTTTACGAAGATATGTAATGTAGCTATTGGTTTATCAGGTTCTTGTTTTCTGCACAACTGCTATGGTCACTAGACTTGTTGCTGAACTTCTTGGTGAGTTGAACTTGAATGTGAGAGAAATCCATTCAAGAAAGCCTCAGAGTTATAGAACCAGAGTCTCTGAGGAATTTCGGAAGTCAAAGGGTCTCATCCTGGTTACTTCAGATGTATCTGCTCGTGGAGTTGATTATCCAGATGTCACTCTTGTTATACAGGTAATACATACAGAACATTGGGTCATTACACATTTGTATGGCGTCTTGTGCTGCTCTGCTTGCAATACACATTCCAAATATTATTCTGATAATTGTAGCTATCACCCCTTACAAACCATAATAACAGGCATCCTAGAATGCTTTATGGATTATATTTTCTATGTTTTAACTTTTTATCATGAAAACCAATGAATATTTGAAAGAATGCTCACTACATTATACGTTTGCTGAAAGACGACACCTGTTGGCATTGTTGAGAAGTTAAAACACAGGCTTAATATGATAAAAGTAATTATTTTGTTTCCTGGTTCTTACATTTGTCAAATGGGCAGGTTGGTTTGCCAACAGATAGAGAACAATATATACATCGCCTGGGTAGAACGGGCCGAAGAGGGAAAGAAGGGCAGGGCATACTGCTGCTGGCTCCTTGGGAAGAGTTCTTTTTATCTACTGTAAAAGATTTGCCTATCGAGAAAGTTCCCGTGGTACCTTCAGTTGATCCTGATACTAAGAGAAAGGTATATTACTATTCAGTGGAGACATATTTTCAAATCAAAACCTTATTTTAGAATTGTAGTCCCTTTGATGGTAAGCCCTTGCGCTTGCATATCTGTTCCTAAGTTGATAAAATCTTCGCTTCAGTCTCCAATTTTAGGTGGTGTTCACCGTGGCCCTTTTCTACTATTTTTCCACTTTTGTTCCTTTGGTGGTTGGCGCTTGTCATTTTAGGTCCTAACTTATAAATCAAAACCTCATTTTAGAATTTTAATCCATTTGATAGTAAGCGCTTGTCATATCAGTTCCTAACTTTTGATAAATCCTTCGTGTCAGTCTCCAATTTTAAGTGTTGTTCATTGTAGTCCTTTTCTACTATTTTTCCACTTTTGTTCCTTTGATGGTTGGCGAATGTCATTTTAGTTCCTAACTTATAAAATCTTCTCTTTACTCTTCAATTTTTCAAAGTCTTATGCAATAAATGACAAGACTACAATAAATGTCTTGTTGAAAAAGAACTGTTAGAATTAGTGTGCAAGCCATTAGTTCAAGAGTGTAGCAGTGTTAGAGGGCATGCTTTTAATGGTCTGTTCGTGCAAAACTACCACTTACGATTCACGACTCTTGCTTACACGCTTGACCTTGTTTTCACCCGCCAATGTGAGACTCATTATCCAACATTAGCTTGGACTTCTGTTCCTTTTCTCAAGTTCTATAAAGTTCGTATTAATTTTATTTCCATTCCATCTCGTGTTTTGGCATGTTTATCAACGAATCAATTTTGGTGTTTACAGGTAGAAAAAGCTCTATCCCATGTGGATATGAAGAACAAAGAAGCAGCATATCAGGCATGGCTTGGTTACTACAATTCGAACAAGAAAGTGGGGCGTGACAAGTTTAGGCTAGTGGAGCTTGCAAACGAGTTTAGTCGAAGCATGGGGCTTGATAACCCTCCAGCCATTGCTAAGCTGGTTCTTGGCAAGATGGGCCTCAGGAATATCCCTGGTTTACGTGCCAAATAACTTATTCTTTCCATTCAATTTCTGATAACTCATGTGAAATATGTATTTTTTTTAGTTAAAATGCTCTTTCATATCATAATTAATTGTAAGTCTGGAGACATCAAAATTTCAATCACATATACATCGTCCATTATGTGTTTATCTTGGCTATTGTACTTCTTAATGACTCGGATTTGCTTCTTTTTCTACTTTGATATGATAATCCTTAACTTTTCAATTAATCTCTAAATACATTATTCCCATTTTAAATGAATCAAACCCCTTGATGTTGCATTAGGGAGAAGGGAGAAATCAATTTCCCAAGTAAAATGCTTAAAGCGTTTTATTTTTTTTTGTTTTGCAGGGTTATCTTGGTTGAACCCAACTTCAGCCATCTAACTTTGAATTCCTTGTTTGAAGGCTGTTTTTACTACTTTGATATGCTAAAGCTTTGTTTTGTTTGTTTGAATGGAAGTAGGAGACAGCAAAGTGGGAAGAAAAATGGAGAATCCCATTGTCTGAGGCAAAAGTGGAAAGATGAGAAGAGAATAAGCTGAGATTTACAGAATATGA
>Ga0099823_1005533_pt1 | contig 12632 bp, 7 predicted proteins | sample CowpearedBW_FD_76831 | JGI IMG/M metagenome (GOLD analysis project Ga0099823, IMG submission 76831) | Root nodule microbial communities of legume samples collected from California, USA - Cow pea red BW | ecosystem: Host-associated > Plants > Roots > Nodule | place: USA: California | collected... | reverse complement strand
TAATTTATCATATATCTTTAATTAATTAATTAATTTAATTATATTAGATATTGATATTATCAACCAACTATATTTGTCAAATAGTCTATATCTCTCCAAATATTTTTAAATATTTATCTTTATCTTTATTTTAAAAGACATTTGAGAGATTTTAGCAACAGAAAAACACAGTCCAAGTCCTCTATAAAAAGACCAAGGGAAAACAGAAACAAGATCTACACTTCAGAATTTAGAAACCCTTAGGGGGGCGTAATTTCTTTCTCTCTCCTTTCTTATTCTATCTTTATTTTATTTTGTGTTTCATGGAGTGCTAAACTTCTTGGGTTGATTCCATTGTAATTTCATTATGGATTATGAGGTTAGAATGAAATAATTTCTTTGTTCTTTTTATTATTGTTGAGATTTTCATTCATCTATGTCTTTTATCTTTGAATCACATAAAAAGTAATGATTTTAAATCTATATGCATGTTGATCATATGAATCCAAGGGTTTTTAAATCTAATTGAGACTTTACTTTGATTTTATTTAGAAATTTTCATGTGATTAAATGAGTTTTTACCAATAATTGAGACTTTACTTTGATTAAAGGTATTTACTCTAACGAAAATTAATTGAGATTTTACTTTGATTAATTAAGCTTTTTATTTGGTGAAGAGATAAAAGAATAGACATGATTAGGGATAGTAAAATTTGATTGGGACTGTACTTTGGTTGAATTTATTGTGGATAATCTAAAAGTTCTCACTTTTAATTGAGACTTTACATTGATTAATTTGTAAATCTACAACAATAATTAATTGAGCAATAATATTTAGATAACCGATGATGAATCTATTTTTAAAAAGCAATGGAATCAATCTCTTTTCTTTACTATTGTTTTTATCTCTTTTTATCTTTTCTATTTCTTTCTTGTTTATCTTAATCCTCCTATATTTTTATTATTTTATTTGACTAACTCTTTTGTATAGTTTTTATAAGAACTAATTTATTAAAAATACTGAAGTTATTATAGATAAGTAGTATTAATTTGATCGCGTCAACGACAGCGTTATCAGGTTTTAAATACCGTGTGCGTGAGTTTCCAGTGAAAACCAGAGAGAATCGACCTTTATCGAGTCTTCCGCTGCGTATGGTTGGTGTTCCGTGAGCTTCAATCGGTAGAACACCAATCAGGGAGGTTTTCCAGCGAGTACCGTGACGGAGCAGCCTCATCACAAGCCATTCATCCATAACAGTAAACACCAATATTAAATCAGACAGTAACCTACTCCTTCTTCATTTTTGTCCACACGCGAATCGCTCTGCTTTGTGATTCTAGCAAGTTATGTATTCAACTCTTCAAGTTTGTATTTCCTTCCTTCTCCAACTCAAGATATCGGTTTCTTCAGTTCTTGTATTTTTTATCGAGCCCATCCTTCTCCTCCTTCGCACTCTCGAGATCTTTCCACAGAGTCTCCAAGGACTCTTAGTCAATTGCATTATGAAGCTTCACGGTCATAACTCCTTAGCCATTTTCGTTTTCCCCTGACTTTAAGAAAAACATTAAAAAGTGTACCAGGAAAACCCTCGCAAATGGGAAAATACTAACGCTTATGCGTCTAACAAGTGTGGGAAGCAAACCCACCCTTATAGTGGGTTGACTAATCCCATAAAGTGACAATTCGACAATAGTCTCTCAAAAATGTCGGTCAAACCCTTGCTCTAGTCTCTCGCATTCACATTTAACTTCAGTTGTATAAAAAAAATGTTAGAATATCCAAAAATATTTTATGCAACTAAAATCACTTTTTAAGTTCAATAAATTCAATTATCAGAATTCTCAATTACGACATTCTTTTAAGCACAAAAATTCAATAAAATACTCAGAATTAAACATTAATTGATGACATAAATATGAACTCGTCAGGCATCAATCTTCTTAAGGTCATCTTAGGTTAAAATAACGGAGGGGGGAAGAGAATGGAGGAAGACGTCGACGTCCATGGTGGCCTTCTTTGTGGCACTACAAAAAATTAAAGTAAATATGGCGGTTATGAAAAACTGCCATAATTTGCTTCGTAGTACAACTGTTTTATAACTACCACATTTTGTATGCAAAATATGGCATTTGAAAATGTCATTATACTCCATTATTCATTCACGACCATCTTTTCCTGTGGCACCATCTTTCCCTCCATAATACTCTTTTTTATTTACCTCTCTTTTAATTCTATTTTTTTATTATACATCAAATTGAATTTTAATGAGACAAACCCTCAACGTGCGTAGACAAGACACAAAACTCTTATGTGAAGACAAACCCTAAAAAATCCTCTCAGTCAACCCCAACCTCTGACGTTTTCGTTGATGCCAACCGTTCAGTAAATTGAAGTTAACACCTCGCTACCAGAGATCACCACATTCTCGTTTCCTCAAAATTTCATCACTACTTCGCACTCCGATTGTGACCCAACAATGTTTAGACATTTCTAGTAATCCACCTTTCCAACACCACCATACCCTTCTTCCTATTGATTTCCTCACTGGAGATCGCATAACTCATCGTTGCAAGTGGAGATTACCAAGTCGCCAGAGATCACGATTTCCTTCGCCACACAGATTGGGGACCAGCAAAGTGTTCTTTGCCTAACAACTTTGATGACTCTGGGAACTCCGACGATAATGTCGAACAGGGTTTTCGCTTTGGCTTCAGTCGCACGCCATTTCTCCTTATTCACCGCACTACGTATTCCTCCATGGCCCAAAGCCTCAACCAATCAGGCACACCAGAAGTCGACACGAACATTTGCTTTGCATCTCCTCATTTCCAGCAAAGCCATTACTGGCATGGACAAGGTCCTTCCACTTTTATTAGTGAGTAATCTACGACTCCTATTCTTTGCTCTAATTATTAGGTTAATTGTGGATGAATGTAATATTGAGTGTGCTCTGTTGCTTTTGGTTGAGATTGAAGATATCAATTGGGAAGTCTAATTTCTCTATTCTATTATTGCCCACGTGTTTGATTTAACAAATGCATTTTTAGTTAATTTGGGATTTTGCTACGAAATGGTTCTAAGTTGTATTTTGGGATTGTGGCATGAAGCTTTTGTGTGTGTGGTTATATATTGGCTCAGCACTTTTATAAGGAAAACTAAGTCTGTACCAAATGAGTTGGGTATATAATTGTAGTGTCTCACCTTTTGATGTTTTATAATTGAACTCAATTTTGATTCAATTGGAGATTTTAGCTTTCTAATTTGTGATGATGAACATGGCCTTATTCCATCCTTGAGTGAGTGCATTTCTCAGGAGATGTTTCTTCTGTTTGTTTTGATTTTGGTTTCACTAGGTTCACTATGATTGAAAATTTGGATTGGCAAGCTTAAGAAACTATAGACCTTTGTGTGCATGGGGTGAAGCATCGTCTCGGATGTGGGGAAAAATTAGGTCTCGAACGAATTTGGGTATGAACCTTAGAACGAATGGGAAAAAAAATGGAGGACGTCGATTTGGGGGTTTTCGAAACGGAGGGAAATCACACCACTTAGAGGAGGTTCCAAGATAAGTGAAGAAAATTCGCCACTTTGAATCAGAGATTCAAAGATAAGGATCGGTGGTTCTAAGGAGAACCTCGAGAATTGAGAGAAAACTCATTGTTTCATAATACTCAAATCTGAATACAAATGTGTCTTATAAGGGCTTATATACTATGGGCGAAAACACCAAAAAGCCCAATACAACTAAAGATCTGATAAAGCCCAAACTAAAACATTACAAAAATTACAGAGTTCTTATTCCACTATCTAAAGCTAATTTGAGATTTTATTGAAGATCCTAGGCATGATTCCATCATCTGTTTTCTAATCCCTTGACGATCCCGAACCATGCCTCCATCAACATGTGGGCCATAGTGAATACTTTTGGATGTCTTATTGATAATGTGATTTACATTGGTGACTTAGTGGAATGAATCACATGTTATGGGGTCCAATTGGTTGAGATTATGATGATTAATATTATGTCTACACTATTTTGTGATTTGATAAGTTCTAAGATGAAATTTTAGATAGAGGGTTGTCGTATGATTTCCTTATTGAGTGTGTGCCTTTAATGTTAATATTGTTTGTGCTATATGTATATATAAAATGGTTTTCATTTTTATATTGATAAGTGATAGAGGTTGTATGCCACCAAATTAAAACAGATTAAATGCAATATATGAAAGTCAACCAAGTCATCTCCCAACGACCAATATTTTTGTCCAAAGCTTCAATTTCGCAAGGCAGAGAAATTTAACAGTTATATGAAAACGCAATGAGTCCTTGATTCAATTGATAGTCCACCAATCACAGATTACCAAATTAATTGTTCTATTCGAATTTGCTCTCCTGAACCCTAAGTAATCAACTAAGCGAAAATTACCATGGATTCATTGTCATTAAGCACAGTACATTTCACGCAGTTAACACCCACTGATTGAAGCAAGCTGTGACAGAATCCATAAACATTAAGCATGAATACGAGCCCCTTAATGTGCACACATGAATTTGAGATTAAGCATACATCAAAAATGTGTTTATCATCAAAACACAACCTGAAATCAATGCAATTTCAAATAAAACCCAAAATCGATTAACAATCTCATGGTTTCATTTCAATTTCGTCAAGGAATCAATGCAAAAATCTTAGCTAGACATCAAAATGGAACAATCAAGCACTTCAAATTTGAAACAAAACATCAAAAATCAAAAACCCTAACTTATGAATTCTCTCAATGCGATTTCAATATCAAAAGACAAATATTAGAGCTGTAATTGTATGAAAAACGTTGTTATGGTATAAAAGCAGAAAACCCCATCTATGGGTGTTGTTCCAAGTCAATACATTCCATGAAATGAGATGCCCAAGCTAGAAAACACATTCAAAACATAAATCCCAATTTGGGTGCTGTCAAATGTGCATAGAAATGGAAAAAACTAGTGCAAAAACATCAAAAACGAGAAAAACACCTCCATGGACACCCACCTAAGCTTGGAGAATGAAAATGGAGGTTGGAGAAGAGTGGAGAAAAAGAGAGTGCAGTTATTTGCATGGTAAATGACCTAATTCGCGTGGTCTAATCACCCTTGCCACTAGTATTTACAAAATTGTCACTCTACCACTTAGAATCACAAAAATGCCACTACTGAGCCTCACATGTTTCCACGTGGAAATGATGTGGCAATGATGTGGCAGCTCTCTTCAACTAAATATTAATGTCCAAGCTCTAAAATTTGCTTCACCAAAGTACCTAAAAATAATTAAAAACGAAAATTAGGCCAAATAATGTGAAATTAGTCCAAATTTGGAATATTGGCCCAATAAAGCCCAACATATGAAAACACACTAAAGATGAACAATTAAGCATTGAAAAACTTTCAAATGGGTACACAAAGGCTAGTGAAATGGAGGAAAATAATGACTCATCAAAATCGACCACACTCACCCTTTTTAGCTCATGGGCAAAATTAAAGAGTAAAGCAAAGCAAGGACATCACATACATAACAAGAGAGACAAAAAAGACACAAGATAAACAGACTCAACACAGACAAATGGAAACACATCCAACACAGAAGGACTCAAAGTTAAAGGTATCCATGAACATCATCCAAGCAATTCAAAACATGTCAAGTACTCAGTTCAACTCAAAGAGAGTATTGAAAGCAACATAACCTCACAAAATATGCACTGTATCACTCAAATCTCTAGGCTACTGTTTACTCTCAAAGCACCCCTGAAAAACAAACATCAAACAGACTTGGCAAGCCTCTAGAACAAACAACCGAACAAAACCACATGCAGGTCAAGATTAGAAGGGCTTTTCAAGGTTGTAATGGGGTTGAGGACAAGGTGTGGAACATATGGATAAGTAGCTAAGCAACAAAGGAAACAGAGGAACAATGGGAAATAAGTCTCAATCAAGCATGAAAGTAACCCTAAACACCAACACTTCCAAATTCGGTTCTCACACAATGCTTAAATCCAAACTCCTTTTATTTCTTTTCTTCTCTTTTCTTTTTGTTTTTCTTTCTTCTTTTTTTTTCATACAAAGAACATGCAGAGAAACAACAATTTTGAAATCCCACCTTGGTATACAAATGAGCAATTCCAAGAACCAATAACAAGAGCGCGCACAACCACACTTGTTGTGTGCGACCACACTTAATTGAGCACCCATTCCCAAAACAATTCCAAAGCTTCAAAATTTCCTAAGGTAGGAATAATCATGGTTTTTCAGGCTAAGGGCTTGTAATGACCTATAAATCAATGAAAAAGGGTACGCAGGCTAAAAAAAGGGGTTATCATCTGGCTATAGACTCATAGAACAAAATTGCCTAAATCATATCCCAACATGCATGTGAATCAGAAAAGCATAAGAAAGAGTCAAGCCAAGGCTACTATGCAAGCATTCAAGAGGAATATATCACACAACAAAGAACAAAAAGTGGCTCAAATTCTCACACAAGGTAAAACAATTCCAAAATCAACTTGACATGTAAAGAGAAAGCAAGGATATCACTCCACAGAATAGCCAATAGCTCATCCTCTAAATGTGAAGTGAGTGTCCCAAACAGAAAACAAAAACATAACACAAATTAAGAAAAATTAACAAAAAGGAAACAAACAAAAGGAAACAACAACAGACAAACCTGGACAAGTGGAATAAAAGTAAAGAAGGAGAAAGAAAACTCCCTGAGTCATGGTGAAACAAAAGTGGGGTCAAGCAGTGAAGTTTCCTCCATAATAGTATCCACCAAGGCAGGGTTGCTAAGGAATGGCTTCAGACGATGCCCATTCACTTTGAAGCTCTTATCGGTGGACTGGCTTTTGATTCCAACTGCACCATAAGGATAAACATTAGTGACAACAAAAGGGCCAATCCACTTTGACCGCAACATACCCTCCATGAGACCAAGTCTGGAGTTATACCCCATCTGATTTGTCAGACTCTGAATTGAAGCTCTGGTCTCCTGCTGGAATTGCATATTTTGAATGGTCATCATCCTGACTAACTCCTCCAATGAAGTAGAAGATGAAGGAGCAGCGGGAGCTGGGGTAGCAGTAGGTGGAACAGGAGCAGCTTGTGGTGCAGGTGCAACTCTTTGTTGAGGAGGTGGCTGCATGTTTTGAAACCCTTGGTTCTACTGCTGTTGGTTTCCCTGGTTTCCCCATCTGGGTGATTCCTCCATCCTAGATTGTATCTGTTTGTTGACAAATGATGGTTTTGTTACTGGTGTTGGGGCCTATTGTTGTTGAAAAAATGAGCTGCATAGGCATGAGGAGTATCCACGGGTGTAGAAGAAGTAGCATCCTGTTGTTGTAATGTTGGGCAAGAGTCTATGAAATGATCAACAGATGTACAAAGGCACAAACACACAAGCAAACAAATAGGGGTAAGCTAACCATAAACAATGATATTTATAAAGGAAATTCATAAATAAAACATGTCCAATAATACTCAATGTCGCATTCAAGTAACTCGAAAACATTATGATCACATTCCATCCTTGGTTTGAATACACAAACCCCAAATCCAAACAATCATACTAAACCAAACATAGCATCACATTCATCTAAAATCTTCAAACACAGTGATCATAATCAATCTTTGGTTTTTCGCGGCCTCTCACCCCCAACAACATCTGGTTTCCTAGAACAGATGGTTCGATGTGTCCCACTTAATGCAGCCAGACTGTCTCCCTTATCCCTCAAGGAATTATGAGTAAAGACGTTGATGCATCGCACATCGGGCACTATACTCGCAACGAGCCGAAATAAGGTGAAACATCTATCCCCTCTCCACTGCTTCACACAGCCGAAAGGGTACAACACTCGAACCAATCCTCTACCACTGCTTCACACAGGCGAAGAGGACCCTTTTCCACTGCTTCACACAAGCGAAAGAGTCTTCACTGGTTTCTTAGGTATGGAAAACCTCGCACAACATTTAATTCCAGCAAGAACTTTCAAGCACGACAAAACACTCTCAACATGCAACACATCAGAGTTTACAGATTGCCACAAATTTCACACCATCACATCATGCATGGGAAATAATGTTCGATAACACAACCCATTAACTTTATCAACTTAATCCATTCATACCATGAACCCTATTAATAATTTCCAAATCAATATAAACAACAATAGCTATAATACAAAGCCAACATTTTAATTCCATAACCATGCAACTAAAATATAACCAAGCAAAAGACATAACATTGGCATTGCAACTATGCGTATATAACTCATGTTCAATAAAATAATCATCATACTATATGAGTCCAAAAGTAAAACTAAACCACACACTCATCTCATCAATGGTCACCAACACATTGAAATATAACACAATTAATAGAATCAAAATAAAAAGAACCAAACCAAAAGTATGAAAATTTAAAAAGAACCAAAAGTTTAAAGAATGAAAGAAGAAATATATAAACCCTATACATTTACGTAAAAAATATAATGCAAGCAAGGAAAGAAAATTTGTTATTGCATGTGGACCCCACCCATCCACCAACCAACATGCTAATCTTCAGAAAAGTAGAAAGAAAGCTATTGCACCTCTACGTGCTTGAACAAGCATTTGTCTATGTGTGTGGCCCACCAAAGTTAAATCCCAGTTTTTTTACACGAAAATGATATTCGAACATAAAATTTGAACTCATTTTTTACATGGGTGACGTGGCACCCTTTTTTTTCTTAATTTTTACTTTTTTTAAATCAAATAGAACCCATGGTCACGTGCACAGAAGTTATGTGCAGCAAATTCTTTTTGGCAAAACTAAAGCAGACGTGGAGAGAGAAAGTAAGACAAAATGAAAAATTTGTAGAGTGTTCGTGAGATAGGGAGACAGAAAGTCGGAGGAAGTGGAGACACCGTGAGCAAGTCGGAGGAGAGGCGGAAACAGCGTGAGAAAGTCAGAGGAAAGGCGGCGACAGCGTGAGCAAAAGGTGGAGACAGCGTGATCAAGTGTGTGGAAAGGTGAAGCCAACGTGAGGAAGTCGGTGGAACGGCCGAGAGAGATTGAGATAGTCGGAGGAAGTCGAGACAGAGAAGTTTTGGTGTTACAGAAGCGAGGCGGGAGGCAGTCACCGTGAGAGGACACACTTGCGACAGTGACGATAGTGGAGGGGATCGAATCCAGTGGAAGCGAGTCGACGGCAACGACAACCAACCCACCGGAAGCCGTTCTGCAACACCGTTTTAGTGTAAGGTTCGTGTTTTTTTGTTCACCATTCGAAAAGGTTTAATCTTTGGGGGGAAAAAGTTTCATTTATTTTCGAGTTTGGTGCAACATTGTTTAACAGAGTCGTTGGTAAATTCTGGTTTGCATTGTGGTGTGGTTCTGTAGTCTTGATTTTGTAGTGGCATGTTGTCGTGTTTGACAATGGGGAGTAAAAGTACCACAAATGGGGAGTGTTGTTATATATTCTGGTTCACAGTACCACGTTTAATAACCATCTTAAATTTCTGAATTTTGTTACGCAATTAAATTTTATTTTTAATTACGACCAATTCAAATTTAGAATAACAGTTTTAATAACATTTTATTTTTGGAAGGCAATAAAATGTTCTTTAAACTTTCAATAACGTTACATAGTGGGGAGTAAAAGTATCCAAAATGGGGAGTGCTGCTATATATTCTGGTTCACAGTACCAGTTTTAATAACCACCTTAAATTTCTAAATTTTGTTAATCAATTAAATTTTATTTTTAATTAGGACCAATTCAAATTTAGAATAACAATTTTAATAACATTTTATTTTTGGAAGGAAATAAAATGTTCTTTAAACTTTCAACAACGTTACAAAGTGGGGAGTAAAAGTATTCCAAATGGGGAGTGGTGTTATATATTCTGGTTCGCAGTACTAGGTTTAATAACCATCTTAAATTTCTGAATTTTGTTAAGCAATTAAATTTTATTTTTAATTACGACCAATTCAAATTTAGAATACCAGTTTTAATAACATTTTATTTTTGGAAGGAAATAAAATGTTCTTTAAACTTTCAATAACGTTACAAAGTGGGGAGTAAAAGTATCCAAAATGGGGAATGTTGTTATATATTCTGGTTCACAGTACCAGGTTTAATAACCACCTTAAATTTCTAAATTTTGTTAACCAATTAAATTTTATTTTTAATTACAATCAATTCAAATTTAGAATATCAGTTTTAATAACATTTTATTTTTGGAAGGCAATAAAATGTTCTTTAAACTTTCAATTACGTTACAAAGTAGTGAGTAAAAGGATCCAAAATGGGGAATGTTGCTATATATTCTGGTTCACAGTACCACTTTTAATAACCACCTTAAATTTCTTAATTTTGTTAAGCAATTAAATTTTATTTTTAAATACGACCAATACAAATTTAGAATAACAGTTTTAATAACATTTTATTTTTGGAAGGCAATAAAATGTTCGTTAAACTTTCAATAATGTTACAAAGTGATGAGTAAAAGTATCCAAAATGGGGAGTGCTGCTATATATTCTGGTTCACAGTACCAGTTTTAATAACCACCTGAAATTTCTAAATTTTGTTAATCAATTAAATTTTATTTTTAATTAGGACCAATCCAAATTTAGAATAACAGTTTTAATAACATTTTATTTTTGGAAGGAAATAAATTGTTTTTTAAACTTTCAATTATGTTACAAAGTGAGGAGTAAAAGTATCCCAAATGGGGAGTGGTGTTATATATTCTGGTTCACAGTACCACGTTTAATAACCACCTTAAATTTCTAAATTTTGGTAAGCAATTAAAGTTTATTTTTAATTATGACCAATTTAAATTTAGAATAACAGTTTTAATATCATTTTAATTTTGGAAGGAAATTAAATGTTCTTTAAACTTTCAATTACGTTACAAAGTGGGGAGTAAAAGTATCCCAAATGGGGAGTGGTGTTAATATTCTGGTTCACAGTACCAGGTTTAATAACATCTTAAATTTCTGAATTTTTTTAAGCAATTAAATTTTATTTTTAATTACGACCAATTCAAATTTAGAATACCAGTTTTAATAACATTTTATTTTTGGAAGGAAATAAAATGTTTTTTAAACTTTCAATTACGTTACAAAGTGGGGAGTAAAAGTATCCCAAATGGGGAGTGGTGTTATATATTCTGGTTCACAGTACCAGATTTAATAACCACCTTAAATTTCTAAATTTTGGTAAGCAATTAAAGTATATTTTTAATTATGACCAATTTAAATTTAGAATAACAGTTTTAATATCATTTTAATTTTGGAAGGAAATTAAATGTTCTTTAAACTTTCAATTACGTTACAAAGTGGGGAGTAAAAGTAATCCAAATGGGGAGTGGTGTTATATATTTTGGTTCACAGTACCATGTTTAATAACCATCATATTGTTCATAATGGCCTCCAAAATATAATTCCCCAGTAGATTTAGTGAGGACTTCTATTACATATTTTTTATCTCACAGCAAAATGCGGAGTGAAGGGAAATTAAGTGGGGGTGTTGTGTTAAATAATTTGGTTCTACCACCCACAAAAAACAAAAAAATATTACTGCTGCGCAAAATAAATGCAAAACACCTAAAAACCTGCAACATACATTTTCAAACACAAAAACACATAACAGAATCATGGACAGACTTTGTCCTGTAAAATCTATCCATAACAAACATTCATAAATAGCTAAAAATAAAATAGCAATGGTGTTTTCAAATTAACAAATTCAACCAATTTGTAGTGATTTCAACTTCTTCTTTCCACAAACAGAATATGGTGTTTTTGTGGCAACACTCTTGAACCACATCCTAGGTCGGGCCTTCATACGGTCATACATATTGCTTTGTTGTGCACCATCATCTTTTTCATCACTCATTACATGAGCATGTGGATCAATGAAAACATCATCACCAACTTCATCTCGGACCTCATCCTTCGGCTGTTGACCCTTCCAATTTGCAACCAACTCATCCAATGCAGACATAGATTGTTCCAAATCAACTATCTGTGCTTCATGATCTTCTAGCAAACGCTCTACCTCTTCCTTGTCCTTCAAATCTTGGGTTTTGTATTCAGTACCAAAATGTTCAAATGCTTCTCTTACAATAGCATGATCAAGTTCTTCCTTTGACACCGCCACATCAACAATAGCCTATACAAGAAAACACATGTCTGAGTTCAATAAAAACTTACAGATTTCAAACATAACTAATATAAAACAATAAAACAGATTTTAAACACGTCCAAACCATGTCGTAATCAAACGCAGTCTTCATGACCTTGTCACCTACACTCACATTCATCCAATACAACAATCGTGGGAACAAGTTCATCTTACACTTGAACGTTGATTGGCAAACAACCAAATGATCAAATGACCATAATTGAAAACATAAATCATTAATAAAATCAATTTATGGAAAATAAAAACCATATGTAAACAACATTAGAAAACATAAATCAATTTACCTCAAACAAATAGGCACATCGAACCACATAAAACTCAAATCCACTTGGTTCGTTCTGCAATGCCAACGAAGCACTACACAAGCTAAACACCAAATACTCATACACTAATGTACCCCAATTATATTTTCCAATATTTTCCATGTCATCAACAACT
>Ga0099823_1005531_pt1 | contig 12634 bp, 7 predicted proteins | sample CowpearedBW_FD_76831 | JGI IMG/M metagenome (GOLD analysis project Ga0099823, IMG submission 76831) | Root nodule microbial communities of legume samples collected from California, USA - Cow pea red BW | ecosystem: Host-associated > Plants > Roots > Nodule | place: USA: California | collected... | reverse complement strand
ATAATCATTATAATCATAGCAATGATTGGGTCACAAAGAGAACTCAATACAACGAAAACCACAAACACACACATACTCTCTCTAAAACCATATACGACAAACATAAAAAAGTTAAATGATACAAGAATTTGATTCAGGAGAAAGGTTTCATGCATCAATATATAACACAATTGCATATAATATCATTAAAATAGGAAATGACAGCTCCCCTAACTTGGTTTCTTTCCACACACTCTTGAATTCGTGCTCTACTTCCTAAGCAACAATGACAACCCAAAAAACATTTCTTCTCACCTAAAATTTAATGTTTGTCTTATTATGGTTTTCCAGCCCTTCCTTGGCTGCTAGGATTTTATGGTTTTTCATATTCATGCCAACATAATTCTAGCAAAAGGAAAGTTTAATATGGATCTATCAAGATTCAAACCCATAATCATGCCAATGTTTGTTAGAAGTGGGATTTAAGCCTAACTCAACCCCACAAAACCGGCTTGTAAGGTGAGGTTTGCACCTCACTTATATATTATGAATTAGCCTTATCTCTAGTCGATGTGGGACTTCCAACAATGTCAAACCAATGCACAACCATTCAACCAATTCATGTTTCATGATAATTCACATAATTCTATAATTATGTTATTACTCATCATGATCCAGCACGTTATTAAAATAATTATAAATTAAAAACCACATAATTGACATACATAGAACTTGAACCATTTGAGCTAGCACTACTCCACGTTATAACAATCAGCATTAAATATCATAAAGGCTCACACTACCCGCATTAATTAATTAATTAAATTTCACAAGTCTTACATGCTGCAACCGATAGAGCACATATGTAAGACACATAAACTTTTGGTCAACCATTATCCTACTTTATCCATTACATTTGCAACTCTCTAAATATTTATTAAGTTGACAAGGAAGATCTTGTATTCCTTAGGAGAAAATAAGCATTTCCTAGGACACATTTCGTTATCATATTTAATAATTACTATTATTCTTATTTGTACTATGCTTCAACACTTTTGGTACGTGGCTTTCATCTTCAAGTGGGAGAATATTTTTTCATTACATTCTTGGTTTATCACTTATTCCTTATTTTGTTATCCTGGTTTTTATGTTTAATTTGTAATGTTTAGTTGGGATGCTATTTAACTGTCATTATCGCTCAAAAGTTTATTCTAGTTTTTGCCTTATGGTCAAACATTGATGTTGTCTAATTTTATATTAAAAATTTGAAAAGTAAGGGATAATTTACTTGTGTTTTTGTTTAACTTTATTTGAAGTTTGAGTTCATTCAGCACCACTAAAAATTTTATACTTTACATGATGAGGGTCCTTGTGGGTGATTAATGGAAGAAGGAGACTCCATGGATTGATAGCAAAAGCAATGAAGCAAGTTTAGTGTTTCGGTGGTGGTGGAATGGATTGTTGAAGGTTAAACTTTAAAAGGGTTGGGCCAATCTTAGAAGAGGAAGGCTAGAGGAGGTTCCTAAGGGAAGCTCTAGCAATTGACTCTCAAATGCAAATTTGTGGAGTGGTCTCAACAACATTTCTTTACACATTCAAGAGTACCAAATATAAAGGGTGGGGGGATTCATTTATAGTAGAAGGCAACTCCAAAACTTAGCCAAAGTAGCACATAAATTGAAAGGAAAATTCAACACATGTCTAATGGAATTGGCACCTAAATTGGTTAGATCTAGACCATGTGCTTAGTCACATTTCTCATGCATTTGCACATGTGATAAATGAGATCAATGTGATGAAACTTCTGGTCCTTCTTGATGTAAACCGACTTTGCTCTTTTAATTGGGTTATTAAAAGCCTAATTAAAAGGCTAGGTGATTTGATTTTCTAAACATATTATTTTATCATAACACAAACAATAATTTTTGAAAGCTTGGCTTAAAATACATGGCCCAAAATTAAACTATATTAATGGACTGTGAGATAGTCCATCAAATCTTTATGTCCTCTTTGGTTCATGAGAAATGTAACACACCAATTTGGGATGTTGCGCAAAGTTATAAAATGAACATGTGTAGCAGAAAATGATTATTGTTGAAATCGTACTTGAGCAAAATTTTCAAATTTAATTATAAGATTTCGTAGTTCAAAACATGAGTTGTCTAAAAAATTTCAAATAACAACGACAACTAAAAGAAATTACTTGTCCTTAACATTTATTTTGAAATTGCTTAAGAAAGAGAAATAAAAGTCTCAAGTTCACCCCATCCTCTCGTCAATCTAGTCCACACCAGAAGCATTTGCATTATCACATACTCTCGTCTAACACACACATCATACGATTATCGCACACACAACAAACACACAAACAAACAAATAGAGGTAAGTTATCCATAAATAATGATACATAAATAAAATTCAACAAAATAAACATTAAAAATAATACTCATCATCACATCTAAGTAAAATAGTAATCAGAACCACGCTCTGGTTTTTCCGTCACCTGTTACCCCACCACATCATCTAGCTTCCTAGAACCTGTAACACCCATTTCGAGATGCCACGTTTAATTTTATAATTGCCAAAATTCCAAAATATAAAACTCTAATAACACCTATTAAATAGGAAATTTCACAACATTTTTTTTCAACAACCACTTGCCAAAAAAGGCATATGAACAAAAGTTTACTCTTCAAAATAAAGAATTAATAAAATAAACCAAATCGGTTTAAGTCATCAAAACCAGAACTCATTACAAGACATTTTAAGTTCAAAAATCAGTCAAATGTTTTTCATAAAAACTTCGATAAACACTTCCAAATGTTTTTCATAAAAACTTCGATAAAGCCTTCCCACGAACTCCTCACAGCTATGTTTCTCAACTATCATTTGCATCCACATTTGGTCCCGAACAACACACACGTTATATGATCATTGAACAAACACAAACAACAAACAAAAGCAAGGGTGAGTTAACCAATCAAAACATCATAGAACAATATGATACCCACATATAACTCACCTTGCATTATCATGACACATGCATAAACTCAACCAAGCTAACAACCCATCACATGTTCCCATTACCCTTATTGAAAGTCCTAACGAAGTGCACCTCTATTACAATTACACAAAGTTACCTTTCTTTATCTTCACATCCACGCATAACATTATCTTATAATGATCATACATCAATCCTCATAACATTAACCATACATCAACTCATATCATAACCCAACATGATTTCCTTCCAATTAAGGACTTTACATATAAATCACAAAAGAATTATGCACCCAAACAATACTGAACAATAACATTTTTAAACCAACAACAACACCATGTTAGAAAAACAACAACAACAACAACAAAACATCAAGTTCCACAGGTGATTAGTGGATTTTTCCACAACTTGTGGATTCAACTTCAAAGATGTAGGCGTTTAAACTAAAAGTTTCACAGGTGACCAGTGAGTTTTTCCATAACTTGTGAATTTAGCTCCAAAATACAAATTGTGAACCAGCGAGTTCCACAAGTGACTTGTGGATTTTTCCACATGTGAATTTGGCTTCGAATATACAAGAGTCATAACAATGAGTTCCACAAGTGACCAAAATTCACCCAAGCATTGACACAACTCATGAATTCTTAATAAACACATAAACTTTTACTGCACCTGAACCCAAATTAACATTACACTTTGGAAACATACTCACTCCATTAACCTTACCCTAGACCCCAAATTTAGTCAAATCATGCTACTCCAACACAACCCATAATTTCATCATCACAAGGAAACATCTCCAATCGCTATTACACCATGGCTTTCCCATATGCTTAAGAAAAATCATAAAAACCATTTCATTCCATAAAACATTTCACCTTTACTTTTCTCAATGACAAATTTAGTCTCCCAAATACTTTAAACGAAATTTTCAATCAACTTATCTCCAAATGCCTTGCATTTCACAAATATTCCATAGCCACATCAAAGAACCCATTATCAAATCATGCTTATTTCAACCATAGTTAACACTCCAAAAGAAACCAAGTTCAATTTACAACCATTGCTCTAACCTCAAATAAATTCACATGGTAACAAGATGAAGATCAAAATTCCTAATTTCCCCCATTGATTCATCCAAAGTGATTTTTCCACCATCAAAGTGATTTTTCCAACCATCAAAGTGATTTTTCCACCATCAAAGTGATTTTTCCACCATCTTAACTCCACCATCAAAGTGATTTTTCCAACCATTTCATCTCATATTCACCACAAAAATTGACAGCGATCATAGTGATGTGAATTGCATAATGACCCAAATGGAGAAGGATTAATGCACCACTTTGCTACAATTTTTTTAAAGTTATTAATTTGTTTAAATAATGGACTAAAGCTTTGTAAAATTGGCTAACCAAATAATGTTTTGGTTGAATCAATTAATGGACTCTAGTTTGGTTTTATTTCAAGTTGTAATAATGGCTCAATTGACAACATAGTCATCAGCCTTTGGGAGACCAAAAGGATTCATAGTTGAATGCTTTTGGGTGACGTTTGGGTTGCCACAATTTTAGTTACAATCAATTATTATGTAGTTGGATCACTAATAGCTTAAGTGGGATGTAATTATAATTTATGGGTCTTTTGTAATTCTAATGGTTAAAGTTTCTATATAAGCCAAACCATTTTTTTATCAATGAAAAAAAGTTAAGTTTTGTTTAGAAATTATCTCTTCTATCTTAGTGAGAGTGATTTTGTAAGACCCGTCAAAATTAATTAATTAAATAAGTAATAATAATTAATAAATATGGGTAGTGGAATCCTTTATGGCATTTAATTCTGACATGTATGATGTGGAAAAGTACTAGCTCAAATGGTTGAGAGTGTTTAATTATATGAGAGGACTTGGGTTCAAGTTCTTTGTATGCCATTTGTGTGTTATTTAATTTATTATTATTTTTGATAAGTGAGAAGGAAGGTTTCTGATTTTTGGCCATTGTAGAGCATTGTGAGGAGTGAATTTCCAAAGAGGAATTGTGGTGCGTGCATGAAAAGAAAAGCAAAATTGTGGTAGAATTGGGGAGACCATTGCTGATTAAGAAGGAACACTAATCTTTACCAAATTTTAAGCAAAGGAAACCAGGTTAGGGAAGCTTTTACACGTTAATTTTTATGTTTTAGCATGAATTATATGATGAATATATGATGTTTATGCATAAACCACTGCTATTTTGTTAAATTTTGTGTTTCTAGAAAATTTCCAGAAACTGCCTAGCGGCACAACCCTGGCTGCCAGGCGACACATGCATGTCACCCAATTTTTTTGGGTTTTGATGAACTGCCTAGTAGTGATGAATACCCGCCAGGCAACGCGAACTGATTTTGTTTCGAATTTTGATGTTTTGGGGTTCTGGGATGATTCTGATTTGGAAGAAAGGAAGTCCTAGGTAATTGTGAATGATTAGATGTGTTACATTGTTGAATTACGTGTGGTTGGAGGCCAAGTTCGATAAAAAATGCTATGAACACCCTTTTATGGTTGAACAATTGAGAGTTTTATGATTCGAGTATAATTATTGCGAATTGGTATTGGGATTGCGTTGAGTATAGTTAAGTTTGAATATTTGAGTCACGACTATCATGCTCACGTACGAAATAGCGAAGATAGACAGAGGAAATTATTAGGAATATGGAAAAGGGTAGCTACAGGTGTAGAAATGCTGGGAATCTACCCAGAAAGGCATGCACAGCCTGGCGGCACGGGTTCTGCTACCAAGCGCCATCAGAGGGACATGGGTTTTTTGGTGGCTGGGGAAATTCTGGTGGTTCTAGAATTTTGGTGAATTAGATTCGTACTACTTGTGGAGTTGGGAGTAGTATTTGGTTAAAAGCATTGAGGATGACATATGGAAACTAGAAATATCAATTCTATGATGTAAAAGGAATGAAAGGTCATTTTAGTGCAGTGGGAGTGGCAGTGCAAATGGTAATTAAGTATTGTAAAACTTGTTGTGGTACTAGTCACACTCAGATGTTGCTTGAGTAAAGTGGGATTCAAGGGTATGGGGCAGGGGTTATATTGCATGAGCAAGTGACAATACTTAACAAATGAATGATTAATAGGTTGGATTCAATGATTAGAAGCAGTTTGAATGGTATCTCATTGAGTCAATGTTATTATGGAGTAATGATGGATTCATGGATAGGCAAAGGTGCAAGAGAGAAACCTGTGTCAAGATGCATGAGTGGATATTTCAGTATAGGACTAATTTGAGAATGAAAGGGTTGGAAAATGGGAAAACGCTGCAGGAATCAAACCAATACCCTCGTTGTACTAGTGTAGCACCTGACGGTGAAATGTAACCCACCAAGCGATAGCTACAAAGTTAGAGAGAACTGGAACGTGAGGCGCCTGGCGGCAAGGGGTGTTCCACCAGGCGACACCTGCAAGAATAGTGGCAAGAGAGGCGCTTGCCGCTTGGCGGCACGCGTCGCCCGCCAGGCGATTTGGAAGCGCATTGTGCCTAGCGACTTGTGGGTTGCGCCAGGCGATACCGTTAAGGCAAAGGTGTTTTGTTTGCTTTGATATGCGTGATCTCCAAGGCTTCTAGGATATCTTGTTCCTTGTGTTGTGAATTAGAATGTATCCCTTGAGTTGTGGCTTAGGATAGGGGTAAAAGCACGTGGTATTCCTTGAGTTGTGGCTTGGAATAACATCTCTTGAGTTGTGGCTCAGGATGACAGATGAACATGAGGAACTCTTGAGTTATGGCTTGGGTTGGTGAGTATTGTTGGTGTGAGTGTGCACGTAGCAGCGTGTACGGATGGGTCCAGTTAGCTCACCCTATGCGGTATACGTGAGCAGATGATGTTGCAGGTGGATTTGGTGAGGCGTAGAGCCAGAGCGGGGCTAGTCTGGGATAAAGATTTTCATCAAAGCTTTTATATTTTTATGATTCTAAATAAATTGTATCGTTTATATTATTCAACTTTTGATAATTATAATAGTGTTTATAATTATGGATTTTGAATTATTGTTGACATAATAAAAGTTTAAATTTCCCTCGTTTTTTAGAAATGAGGTATTAATAAATGACGTCTATTTACTATTAATTAAATTTTTTTATTTAAATCCGTAATATCCGGTCAGAATGTTACAGATTCTCCTAAGTTCTTGAGTGATTCAAGAACCCCTTGGTTGTATTAAAGGACTTTCCTATTCTTTGTGTATTGCCTCTCTTGGAAAGAGTGGTTCTTTACTTCCTACTTTTCATATTCACCTTTTCTTCTTTCTTCACCCAAATCCAGAAAAAAAAAACCATTATGGTCATATTTATCTTATAGTCATAACTCTCATTCCACTCGCAAAAATTAGTTTTTCTTAAGCTAAACTTGTATTTTAAAACATGAACTTTCACCCTGTTTTGGCATCATGTCAATTGGAGTTCTACAACCCAAGATATTGACATTTTTACAATACTAGCTAGACTGGAACTTCCACCTTTTTCTAATCCATCTTTTCACTAACCATAAAGATCCTAAGTCAGCCTTTGTGCAAATGGGGTTCACATTACATAGACAAAAAAATATCTTTCCTTACCCCAAAAACTTAATCCCAAATGATACATTTCACATTACCACCTTAATTCAACCATTAATGAAACTTGTTATCATATTCCATCCTTAAGAACAAAATTACCTCTTTATAATTTCATATTTTAAAATGCAATCAATTCTCCATATATAACCACAAATAATGAGAACAAGGCTTTAAACCCCCTTACACCAAAACGTAACTTAAAGATTCATTTCACAATTCCTTCATTCCATAAATCAAGAATATTAGGAAAATGGGTTATCACCCTTTACATAAAAAGCGTAACAGTAAGATACATTTCACAATTTCACCATACCATAAAACAATTTATAATCATTTCTCTACACACAATCACGTAATATCAAGAAAATGGTTTAGCACCCCTTACACAAAAAATGTAACCTGAAGATGCATTTCACAATTCCAGAAACCTTAATTTCCAATTGATCAATAACTTAAGTCTTGTGCCTGTGTCTAGATTCAGATTCAATGAATCTGCCTTAACTTTTCACCTTCCTAGGCACACCATAAAACTACCAAAAAGAAAACCAATATTTTTTCCATTTTTTGCTTTAGCCAAGGTTTGAACTCACCACCTCCAAGCTCCAACCTAACACTCCAAACCATGTCAACTATCCGCTTTTTCTTATCAACCACACGTACAACAACATACAATAACACCTTTAATGCATTTATGAAAATAAAATTATAAGCTTGCCAATTGTATTATGAATAATTTATAAAAAATACAAATTACACTAAAGCACAATCAACACTTGCAAAAAAGATATATAAAAACAATACTTAAATATAAACACACCAATTGCACACATCAAGAATTGAACCCTTTACCACCAATCTGTGACAAGCTCTAACCGAACTGTTTGTATTCCATTTCTAGTCAAATTATTTATTTATTAATTCAAATGATACTCCTCACGTCCAATTACCACCTTAGAAATATAATTATTATTTTTGGGTTGTACAAGAACATCCAAAACGTGTTCTTCAAGCTTCAAAACCAAGCAAAATTTGCTCCAACATACAAAGATTTTCCATTCACGAGTGGCATACTATGTGAATCAGAGAGAGAGTTTTCCAAATGTGTTTCACTATTTCGCGCTTAGAAATCTCATAGTTACTCCTCTCTAAAAAACCAGCCAATATAGCCTGATCATAAGTGAATTCAACAAGTTGATTTATCTGTACAATATATTGATTTCACTTGACTTAAGTGAATTAAGTTGATTGAATAACAATTCAATTGATTGAATACATTCATACCAGAACTATATGCAACAAGTCTTTTAACTTGTTAAAACCCTTTTTAACAGATTAAAAAGGACAAGCATAAGACAAAAAGACATCTATTCATATGTCATATAGTCTACAAATTGAGTCCAATCTTCAAGCTTTGTGATCTTCTTGTCAATTCCAGATTCAATATACCTTAAGCTTGAACACCAATGAAACTCTTCAATTCTTCATCAAGACTTCATCAATCACACAAGATCTCATGCACTAGCTTCATCAAATCCTTGCACTAAGGTCATTTATGCTAACAATCTCCCCTTGTTTTGATGAAGCCAACATCCCTTTATGACAATGTTATTCAAATTGAATTGATGAGACAAGATCCATTTTGAAAACCTGAAATAGCTTTGCAAACACAAAATATACACACACATATACACATACAAGTATTCCACATGTGCACATGTTCCCCTGTCATTATTGTGGTTTTATTTCAATTTTTTTATCTAATTTTCATTATTACTTATGTAGTTCTTGTTTTGATACTATCTTAATCAATTCATTGGGAATATTAAAATTTTCATTCATGATACCATCAAAATAGACTATCAGATCAACTAATAGAGGATACATGCACCAAAGTAGAAAAAGAAAAGAAAACTGAAGCTAATAGGGACAGATATAATCTGTCGATTAAGACCTAAAAACAACTTATTCAAAAATCTGCCAACAACAATAGAAAACATGAATGCAACACAACAAATGCAACGCATAACCTAAGAACCACCCCACTTAATCATTTCTTAGGTTGTCTCTGTTGTAGACAATGGAGAGGAGGTAATTGACATTGAAGATCAATTCATCAAGATTTGAAACCATGCATTTCATAAAGCATGATTTTAATTTTGAGACACGTTGAGCTCTTGGAGTTGATGGAGAACTAATATTTCAAAATGAGAATAGGTAGAGTTAGTCTCTTCTAGAGCATGGTAAAGCTCAATGGCCATAGGTTCAAGTCTAGAGGCATCTTCCTTATCTTGGTTTACTCCATAAGGTGCAGGACATGTTCGTGAATCACTAGGGAATGAATGAATTGATGATATGATAATGCAGAATGGTTCGAAATAGTATCAATTGAACATAGGAACTGAAATCATACGAAACAATCAAGTAGAACATAAGATCCCAAATCATAAACCCTAATTAACGAAATTAACGAACGAATGCCCGAATGAGAAATTAGATGCAACGAATGATGAAATTAGTGTGCAAATGGTTCAAAAACATTACGTATAACATCACAAATGAGTTACAAACAAGAAACGAATACAAGGAGCATGAAATCAACAAAACCAAAAATTGAACGTGAATGAAACAATGAAAGTTTTCTGTAGAACTGAAATGCATGATTCAAGATGTGTGATTTATGTATGATTGATCCTACATCACTTAAAGATTTATGGACCTGAACTAAAATTGAATACTTAATGGAACTTGTATGTATGGATAGAACTTGATTCATTAGTAATCTTAAGACTCTTGAACTTAATGGAAGATTGTTTATTGATGATCCAATGGATTGGAGTTTGATAAGTTATCATAGGTTCAAAGTCACCGGGAATATGATTTGAGTAATCTTGTGAGTTTATTTTGACTTGAATTTAGAATTGAGATGTTTGTGAAATCATGAGAGTGGAGTGAATGAAATCTAGTCTTGACAATTATATATACTATATTTCAAATTTTTGCTACAAACCAACTATTTGATAAAATACCAAAAAAAGTTTCTTAGTGTTTTTGTAAACTTTGTTGTCTAATTGAGTTGTGAATTGTGAAATTTGACATGTGTTGCATAAGTCCCTATGGAGAGAATGATATTTATTACTTGCTATATGTGATCAATGCACTTGTCGTTTTCCACTAACAACATGTCGTGCTTAGGTAATGCCTAAAGTTTAAAAATTGATGCCCAAATGCATCATTTTGATGTTCATGTTGGTATATGTTAGACAATAATGTAGCTTCCCCTTTACAATATAAGCCCCCTTACTTTAAACTTAAGACTACAGAGCTTGTTGATGAGGTCTTATTGTCTCATTAGCTTGTTCAAAAAGGTTGAGTAGCTACCTCTAATAACATCTTCCTCCAATCGCTTAATATCTACAACAAATAAGGTACTATGAAGGGGATGCATTTCCAAACATGGAAGATAAAGAACGTGGACAACTTAAAAGCATGGGATATTACATTAATGTTTATGCAATATTGTCTTGTCGCATGTATTTTGGCCATATATATGTTTCATTAGACATTAGGTTGTATAATATCAACTTTCCAAGTAGTTCCGTTGAGAAGTTGTTCTCATACAAAGTTTTATCAATGGTACCTGATAACGTTGTCGTTGATGCGATCAAATTAATACTACTAAACTATAGCAACTTCAGTATTGCTAAGATAGTAGTCAAGAAAATAGAAAGGGTAAAGTAACCCAAAGTCGTCTCTCAACAAACACGAAATTGATTTTTAAAGATAATTGGTGGATAATATCAATATCTAATATAATTAAATTAATTAATTAATTAAAGATATATGATAAATTATCACTGATTAGTATTTGTATTAATTTTCCAAATCAACCCTTTGCAATCTCCTTAAATTATCTTCTAAATAATCCAATATCTTCAAGATATAGTTGTTTGTTACAATCTCCTTAAATTATCTTCTAAATAATCCAATATCTTCAAGATATATTTGTTTGTTGTGGAACTAAAAAGATTCAAGAAGATCTTGTCATTTTTAAAAAGATTTGGTAGTTATTATCTTTTAATATTTTATGATATATTTAAATAAGATAATTATTTAAAAATATCAAATAAAATATCTAAAGATATATTTTTTCCAAATTATCTTCTATCATAAAGATAAAGAAAACCGCAAGGTCTAATTTTTTTGTTCCTCTCTTTTTTGTTCACTTTTTCAAGCTTTTCTTGTCGTCTTCATGCAATGCTTGGCTTGGATTTTTGTACTTTTGATAATTTCTTATTCTTGGATTTATCTTTAAGGTGTTATGAAGTTTTAATCAATTTATTTTCACACCTCCATTAGCTCAACTTAGCTGCAGCTGCACTAACACACCTCAAAATATCCAAAGAACATTTATGCAACTAAAAAGCTATTTTTAACATGTTTTTGTATCTCATGCTCAATACACCCAATTATAGGAAATCTCAATTAAATCAATCTTTAAGCACACAAATTCAATTAAATATTCAAAATTAAACATTAAATAAGGGAAAAAATACGCACTCATCAGTACCCCTTAACATGGTACCTGTGGTCCAATTCTTTGTAATAATAGTTTATTATCACTGACAATTGATCGCCTAAGAAATGGTTTCGTAATTGACACTTATGGTGCAACTAAGGAACTCGAGTTCGATATACCACTCACTAAAGACTCTTCTATGCAATCATAACATTATGATAAATGTTATGGTTCCTTTTGAAAAAAATATCCTTGAATCCAAATTGAGTGAGAGTCATTGTGATGGAGGGCCATCCATGAAAGGATTTTGGGCCTATGAGAAGGTCCATGAGTAAGAAGGTTGAATAATATTTTAAGATTTTACATCACCTGTATTATATTTTAAGTATGGTTGGGCAAAAATAACTGTACTGTACTGAACTACCAAAAACTACACTGAACTAAAAAATAGTTCGTATGAATTGCACTGAACTGAAAAATAGTTCAGACGAACTGAACTGAACTGTTTTTCTGAAAAATAAACTGGACTGAACTGCACTGT
>Ga0099823_1005527_pt1 | contig 12638 bp, 7 predicted proteins | sample CowpearedBW_FD_76831 | JGI IMG/M metagenome (GOLD analysis project Ga0099823, IMG submission 76831) | Root nodule microbial communities of legume samples collected from California, USA - Cow pea red BW | ecosystem: Host-associated > Plants > Roots > Nodule | place: USA: California | collected... | reverse complement strand
TATTATATCACACTTTATTGCTCTATATATATATATATATATATATATATATATATATATATATATATATATATATATATATATATATATATAATTATTTCCTTTAATAGAATTGAAAGCAAGAATGCTTTGAAGATTATCATAACTTTCTTTTTTGAGTGTCTACTATGAGAAACATGAAGATAAACATTATAACTAGCATGCATAATTTACAAAATCAAGAAATATCTTATTTAGAGCTTCGATGGCCATTTCCAAGAAGTTAAATAATAAGTTAAAATTGAAGATGAATAAAAATGAAGTGAAACGAAAAAACAAAAAATCAAGATTTATACAATGTCTTACAAAACTATCATCAGTCATATAGTGTGTTCAAAAAAGGGTGTGCAAAAGTCATTGTAATAATTTTCAAGTTGTGAAGTTTTTCGCAGAGAGCTTAAATTATGCTCTCTATTAAGAGTTTTTCTTTTCATTCTTGAGAGTTCTTAATATTATGAGGGATTAAGAAGATGTTATCTAGAAAGGTGTGAATAGTCGTTGTAATATGGAAATGTTTGTGTACTCGTTGTAACCCAAAAGAGTCGATATACTCATTGTAATTATTTGTTTAATTAGCGGAACCTCTTAAGTTATGTGCTTTTAAGAGAAAATTGGATGTAGCCCGTGAGTTTAGGTGAACCAATACAAAACCTTCTATGTGTGCTTGATCTTTGTGAACTAGATGATCTAGTCTAGTGTTGTGTGAATTTGTCTACAAGCTATATTCAACCTCTTCTAGAACCCTACAATTTTATCAAATAGGCCACCAATAACCATACAAACCTATCATTAGAAGAAACCTTTAACAATTGCTCCTTTTCTATGGTTTCGACTTCAGTGGAATGTTTACCTCTTATGATGAACTACCAATTTGATTTTAGGAGGTTGTTTAGGTTTAGTTTGGGTGGTGGTTGGTAGCTTTCTTGTTATGAGGATTTAATTAAAGAGAAGCTGATAATTTCATTTTCATCTGAGAATGAACTTACCAAGCTTGTTGAAAACTTCCTATACTTCATCTTCAATACAGATTTTTGCCAGAGTTGAGGCACTTCATTCCCCTCCTTTTTCATTTAATGTTATTTCATCGGAGAAATACCAAACAATCTCATGATTCTTGTAAAGAGAATGTTGTAAGAAATAAAGTCTTAATTTTCCTTTATTTGAAGTGATCCTTGAATGTGGTTTCCCGATGTTTAAGGGTGAGAGTTGGAAAATTTATCTTTCTTCCCTACAAAATGTGATACAAAATGAACATGTCCTTTTCATATATGTGGTCTCTTGATTTGGTGCATGATAGTATGATGTTTAATAGGGTGTTATGAACCATTCTACCTAAGGGTACAATATTTGAGCCTTTTAGAAACCCTTAAATTGAGATGTTTGACCTTTCAATTGGTCTTGATTCTTAGTACAATAATTTATCAAGAGTTTGAGAACTTGACCCATTCCTTCTTTAGCAAACATCCTTTTGCAATAGTTTCTATAGTGATATCAATTGTCATCTCTTAATCTGAGAAACCTTAGACCAAAGACTCAATCCAAAGAATAACCCAAACATTCATGATCACTAAGGTTCAAGAATGGTTAAGATGGAGTGAATGTCGTGAGCAATCTTCTTTGCTACCATTTTTGGTTTAAAAGGACGAGTTTGGAATGTTAGAGAATAGAGAAATTATAGGCAATGAGGATTTGAAAATTTCTATGAGGGCACATAAAGAGAAACCTTGTGTTTTACCAAAGATTTTCATTTTCAAGGTGGAAATTGGAAACAACAACAACTGATTAGGGTTTTTGAGATGGATGTTCATGTGCCATAAACATGACTTTTAATGCGTTAATAGTATCTGAAGTAAGATGCTTGGAGTGATGCGCATTAATGGTTTTGTCATTTCATTGCCAGTGCTTCACACATACAAACACACACACACACATACACACACTAATCACACAAAAACAAAGACACACAAACAAACACACACACACACACATACACCCTTAAGCATGCATATATTTTTCATTGTTGCTATTGGTTAAATCTATGTTGTTTTTTATGATGTCCATAGGAAAATGATAGCCTATAATAGCTAGAATTCAAACAGGACATAGATGTGTGTATGAACTTGATGTGGACCAAGCTAAATGTGTTAAAACCTTCACACATAATTGATTAGAATGTTAATCTAATCTATTAGGCCATGTATGGTGTATGTGCTGGTAAAATTTGCTTTCTTGTTGTCGCACTAGTTGATTAGAATATTAATCTAGTCAATTAGATTAATTCTGGAACATCAACTTGAGCACTGTCATAATCTAGTTGATTAGATAGATAACCTAATCAACTAGATACACCAAAAAAACAGTTATGCTCTAAAAACATGTCACTGAAACAGTTCTGTGTGACTGTTTTTCCAAACTAAAGAGATCAAAGAAAGGGTGTTGAAGAGTTCTTGGAGCATTTTAGCAGTTGTGCCTCATTATTCATCAAGAATGGTCATCAAGATTTTATGAATATGGTGTAGTAGTGATACCAAGCTTTGTATTGATTCAAGTGTTGTTGTTCCATCACAAGTTTATCCTACATATATCACTATTATTGTTTTTAACTAATTTTTGTGGTTTATTGGTTTTGAAATTCTATCCTTCTATCACTATGATTGTGATAGGGATTAATAATTTCTTGTAGCATTATTGTTTTGCATTTCTTGAAGGATTGTTTCAAGAGTGCGTTTCTAGAGTTTAAGAATTACATATGAGATTCTTGTATTCCTTCTCTTGTTGTTATAGTGAAATTTCTAGTGTGGATAGCTAGAGACTAGATGTAGATTCAATTGAATCGAACCAGTATAAAACTTGGTGTCTCTTGTGCTCTCTTTTCTTTATCTTTTACATTTTGCTAAGTATAAAGGTTAAACAATATGTATTCTTAAACATATATTGTAAATTGGTTAAAGATTTTTTTAAAACTGATTTTAAAGTGAAAAGAACAACAAAAGATTTGAGAAACCAATTCACTTCCTCTTGGTAGTAAAATATTGGTGCATCAAATCTTACACTCATAATTTCTCTCCATAGGGACTTTATAAAAAAGAAAAGATAACAAGAATTATACCACTCCATGTGATAAAAAATACCAAGAAATATAACTAATCGGTCAATATTTTAGGAAGCCAATTATCATTGGACAAAAATAGTTTCTAAAATCATAAGTCCCTATAATAATTGATTAATACCACTTGTAATTGATTACCCTATAGCAAAATTTCTTTCCCAAGAAATAAACTTTTTGGAATAATTGACTATGCCTTCATGTGATCGATTATTTGTTTCAATTAACATAAAAAAATGTTAATTTTTATGTGTTTTAATTTGTTTATTACTCCTTTTAATCCATTGATATGATATAGTAATAGATTAAAAAAAAAAAAACAGAAAAGCTCTTCAAGAAGCAATCTAAAATTCCATTCAAATTTTACAATGTAAGAAAACCAAACAAAGCAAACAACAAATAATACAAACAATGAGCAATTTAAAATTATTCACTGGACAACAAACATAAAAGGAATTGCAAGTTTCTATATTTAACACTAGACAAGAAATCCAAAACAATATCAAGCCATATCAATGCAAAAAATGTCATCACATTTCCTAGCACAAAATATAATCTTTAAAGAGCAATGGTCAAATTCTGGATATAAAAATGTCAAAGCTTTAATTTTTCATCTTCCAAAAATTTGCAAAGAAAATATGGTATTATAAGCTTGAGTGTGATTTATTATTTGCAAAAAGTGTAAAACCTAGTATTTTTCACTCTATAAAGTTACTCACATGTGAGCATTTCTATCACATGTGTTTGTAGTCAATACTTGACAACTAAAGAGTACTTGGTTCTCAGTCTCATAAACAGATTAAGAAGGGATAACCAATATTTGTTTATGTACTTCTATATGTAAACAAGATTTGATTATTGAAATCCCTTTTAGAAATTATTTAAAGGTGAACTAAATTTGACCCCAAAATTATGTGTGAACCAATACAATCTATTATATTATTTTGTTTAGTAAATACCAATAAAAAGTTTATTAAATAACAATCAAATTTAAAGACAAAAATAATAAGTGACTATTTTATAAACTACAAATTATTGGTATCTAAAATAATTTTTATTATTAATATAAAATTATAATTGATTTGTGAATTAGAGTTTAAATTGTGTATAACATTAACTACTAAGATTTTAGCTACTTACTATTATTGATTTTAAATTATTTTCTGCATTTAAATTAGAGATAAATTTAAAATCAAAAATAGTAAGAAGCTAAAACTTTGGTAAATATTGTTAGAGACCAATTTAGATTTTAATTTGTAAATCAATTATTTTTTTATTAATAATAGAAATTATTTTACATACCAATAATTTTTACTATATAAAATGGTCTCTAATTTAGTTAATACAATGCTAATTATTTTTTTTTCTAAATGTAATTATTATTTAATGATTTTCTTATAAATGCTTTGTCATCTCAAAAAAGAGTCTCCAAGAATCAACTTGTTACATCAAGAGATTTTAATTATTATTTTTTAAGTTAAATTACTCTTTTGGTCCTTGTTTTTGTCAAAAATTGTCAAATTAGTCATCTAGTTTTTTTTTGTCTCAATTTGGTCCTGATTTTTTTAAATGGTTCAATTGGGTCATTACAGTTAGTTTTCACAAACAGTGTTAAAGTTAGCGTCACATGTCAATTTGTGGTTTTTATTTTATTTTATTTTTTATTTAATTTAATTTTCTTTACACATGTAAGTTCATAGTTGTGCCATGTGTCAAGAAGTCTTAATTTGATCCCTATATTTGTTTTTAATTTTAATTTAGTCTCAATTTTTGTAAAAATAAAGCAATATTGTCCCTTTTTAAATTGAGACTCAATTTACTATTTGTATAGATCTTGCTGATATTCTTACTAAAATTGACATTTTTATTAAATATGTGTAGAAATATTTTAAAACAAAATTTAAAATCTATAAGAAATATTTAGGACAACTCACATGGGTGAATTGATATGGAGTTAATACTTGATTCTTGAGAATTCTAGTATTCAACTTATTAATTTTAATTTTTTCATGTATTTTTTGTTGTTGCATGATTTATGTTTTGTTTCACGTTAGGTTTAATAATCACATTCAAACTCTAAGTAACATGATTTTAAACAAGTATTTCGTATAGATTTTAAAGTTAATTTAAAAATATTTCCAGAAATATTTAATAAAAATCTCAATTTTAGTAAAAATATCAACATAAGATTTATACAAAAAATAAATTCAGTCTCAATTTAAGTAAAAATATCAACATAAGATTTATATAAAAAGTAAATTGAGTCTCAATGTAAGGACGGACAATATTGCTCAATTTTTATAAAAGTTTGGACTAAATTGAAACTAAAAACAAATATAAGGAATAAATTAAGACTTCTTGACACGTGACACGATTGCATAGTGACATGTGTAAAAAAATAAAAAATAAAATAAAAATTAAAAAATAAATAAAAAAGAATCACAAATTGACAAGTGATACTGACTTTAACACTATTTGTGAAAACTAATGATAATAAGCAAATTGAATCACTTTTAAAAGAACCAGGACCAAATTGAGAAAACAAAAATTTGAAGAACCAATTTTACACTTATCGACAAAAACAAGGACCAAGTAATTTAGCCTTTTTTTATTATAATAAATACGTTTTAAACTAATTAAAATTCCTTCTATTTCATCTTACGTTTTAATATAATATAAATATTTTCTAATCAATTGGTTTATTTTAAGTAATTAAATTTGAAAAATACCCATGAAAAGAAGAGAAAAATATTTAATAGATAATTATATTATATATAGAATAATCTATCTCTACAATTATCCTACTAATCTTAATCTATAACTCTACTTTCAAAAATTACACATTTCATCTTCATTCAATTAAAGTGTCTAGCTATGTTTCTGACTAGAGAAGAAAACAACAAATAATGAGAATGAACAACGAAGCCCCACGAATGAAAAATTAGCTTTGAACATTAAATGAAAAGCCGAAAACAATGTACTGATAATGTTGACAAGTGAGCATTTTCATTAATGAATTGAGAAAGACATTGCTTCAAGTATCACTTCAAAAAGTTCTTCTATGTTACGTATGTTTGAAGTGGATTTTCATATCATGGTTTTAACTACTTTTGATATTGATTTTGAATTAAAATTTTATTTTAGTAACTAAAATGTCAATTGTTGGTCTTAAAATTAGAATTAATTATCGTTCACAATAATTTACATTTTTTATAAAATTAAACAAACCTTCGAACACCTTCTATTGTAGTTCAAATTAAAACTTAAAATAAATAAAGGAGACAACTAATCATAGAAAAATCAAATTAATGATTAAAATGTTGAATGAAATATTAACAACAATGTAATAAAATAAGCAAAAGTATCGTTAAATGAAATGAACAATAAATAGTTGTATAACAATTTCCAATAATATATTAAGAGTTACTTGTTTAGATTGATAGGGTTCAGTATAGTGAAACATGTTAATTTTGGTAATATAATACATCGATGCTTAAATTTTTGTTGAAAAATATGTTTATATTTAATTGTGGTTGTGTCTCTGTAACAAAAGAAAAAATAGTTAAAAAAAATAAGAAATGTATTTTGAAAAAGTCTTCAAATTAGAAAATCGTCGAATTTTTTTATGTACAAGTCCTTGATAGGTCACATTCACTGAAAAATACCTTCGAATTTTATCAACTGTTTAGATATGCTCCATTCGGTTTTTTTTTTTTTAAAATAAATGCATGTCTCTATTTTGTAAATGTCGGAATTTTCTCTACCACGAATAATATCAATGGGGTAAAATATCAGTTTTAGTTGAAAACTACATTTAAAATACTTACGGTAGCTTGCGTATAGCTTTCAATTTTATGTTTTCGAATTTGAGTCTCAAACTAATTTTTTAAATCTTAAAATTTAATACCAAATATTAATAGCTTTCAGTTTTATGTTTTCGAATTTTAAAAATGATTTTTTTTAAATCTTAAAATTTAATACCAAATATTAAAAATCATATATACATATTATATTTATATCTTAGTTTAACCTCTAATTCATTTACTATCTCTCATCACAAACACAAAACTGAGCTATCATGTTTTCCTGTTTACGTCTGACCCATAGAAACCAGATATAAAGAATATTAATGACATACTTGTAATTAATTATTCAAAATTTACGTTTGATGTCCTAATACTACATACATTAGATTTTATACATTTCCAACAAAAACCCACACCCAAGTGCAGTGACAACGATAGTGGTGTTTCTCCATCTCACGCCTAATATAGGTTTTCCTCTTAAAATCCAAAACCTCAAAAACACCTAATAACACCAAGGCAACTTTGATTGAAACACAACTGGTTGCGACGGTGGGAACTGGAGGGCTCGACAACTAGTTGAAGCTCGAGGGATTGGTCCAAATCAGCGACTCTCTGATTAATGGAACACACCAAGTGAAGGGAGATTCGAAGAGGATGAACAAATACGGAGGATAAATGGGTGATTGGTCTCTCATGCAAGTTATGCCAGATCTAGAACCACCGTGTCTCATACACAATCCAATGATGTAAGTCTTCAACAATTGTTGCACCTTATCCATGAAAACTCATTAAAACTAGTAACAACACGAAGACCAGATCTAGTGAGGTCCAACGAAGACCATATCCCATCATTACGAATCAACAACGATGTGAAAAAAGGAGAAGGAAGAAGGAAGATCTGGGGTAATTATTTTTGAAGAGTGTTACTATTGGTTAAATCTATATTGTTTTTTATGATGTCCATAGGAAAATGATAGCCTAGAATAGCTAGAATTCCAACAGGACATAGATGTGTCATGTGGGTCAAGCTAAATGTGTTAAATCCTTCACACTTAGTTGATTAGAATGTTAATCTAATCTATTAGATCATGTCTAGTGTGTATGATGGCTAAAGTTGTTGTTTTGTTGTTGCGCTAGTTGATTAGAATATTAATCTAGTCAATTAGACTAATTCTGAAACATGAACTTAAGTATTGTCATAATCTAGTTGATTAGCTAGATAACCTAATCAACTAGATACTCCAAGAAAGCATCATGTTCAAATGGTCAGATTATTGCACCAGTTTGTTGTGAGATTTTTTTTTTCAAACAAAAGAGAAAAGAAAGTGTGTTGAAGACTTCTTGGAGCAATTTTTGTAGCAGTGCCTCAGTGTTCATCAAGAGTGATAATCAAGATTTAATGAAGAGGGTGTAATAGTGATACCAAAGTTGTGTACTGATTCAGGTGTTATTGTTCCATTAGAGGTTTATCCTACATGTATCACTGTTACTATTTTTGACTAATTTTTGTGGTTTATTGGTTCTGAAATTCTGTCCTTCTATCATTATGATTGTGATAGGGATTAGTAATTGCTTGTAGCATTATTGTTGCACTTATTGAAGGATAGTTTCAAGAGTGTACTTCTAGAGTTTAGGAATTACATAGGAGATTCTTGTATTCCTTCTCTTGTTGTTATAGTGAAATTTCTAGTGTGGATAGCTAGAGACTGGATGTAGATTCAATTGAATCGAACCAGTATAAAACTTGGTGTCTCTTGTGCTCTCTTTTCTTTATCTTTTATGTTTTGCTAAGTATAAAGGTTAAATAATATGCATTCCTAAACACATCCTGTAAATTGGTTAAAGATCTCTTTAAAACTGGTTTTAAAGTGAAAAGAATAACAAAAGATTTGTGAAACTAATTCACCCCCTCCCCTCTTGATTGTCAAATATTGGTGCATCAAAACTAACAAAGAGGAAGAAGGAGAGGGCCACCCGCCATTTCTTTTTTAAAAAGATGATCATCTTTTACGTCGAGTGGTCAAGCACAAACGTAATTTATGTCTGGTTGTTAACAACAAATGTAAATTTACGTCTCCTGAATTTGTGTCAGACCTATAACAGATGTAAAAGGTCCAAAATAATAAACATAAAAATCCTTTTTGTGGCAGTGCATGTTGTAAGTTATTAACATCACACATCACCATGGTCGAAGCTTCTTTATTAGTTAGGGGGCTTTGCCCCCTAATTTTTTTTATACAAACAAAAATTAATATATAAATAAAATATTTTAAAAAAAGTTTATTAAATTTTACGCATTTGGTGCCTTTAATTTTGTATACATACATAAAAGCAAATTTTGGCACCCCCCAAAATATTTGAAAATTTGTCAATGCACATCATATACATTTGAGTTTTATTCAGGAAGACACACATTGAATTACACTCAAAGATCTATATTGTCATACTACTTTCACTAAGTTGTCGCCATAACAAAGTTACATAATAAAAACTCAGTTCACTCATATAACAAGGTATATCCCTATGACCTACCATACACATTTTTTCACGCAACAAACTAGGTCATAGAAACCTCTTTGAACTCTCATCACCTGATACTAGGAAGGCATAAGAACTCCAAGATTTGTAGACTTCATTTGGTATCATGCTTCAATATACTCTTATTTTTCAATTTCACCGATCAATACTTCCTCCACTCATTCTATTTATGGTTTTTTGTTAATTCAGCATGTGTTCTTATTGTTCTATGCTTTTCCGTTAGAAATATTCTTCAATTTTGTCATTTGATCAAGTTTTCTTCCTAAACTACTCGGTTTGGATTATGGATTCATGTCTATAACCCAATGTATCCAAAAGACCGTAATTCTTCATTATTTTAATGTAAACATCATTAATTGGAAGAAACTTGTGAAGAACACAGCGTTAAGTGTTCTTCATATTACACTATTGTGAATTTGTTGATTTTGTTTGATTCATGATGCTTGAGTGTTTTTATTGATTTGGTTTAGTAATAAAAGTAATTCACAACTTGTTTTAGTCTTTAATTATGCTTTTCAAATCAAAATCATTGAAAAAGTTGCTTAGGTAGTTATTTCAGTTTTGTTCGTTAATTTTCGTTAACCTAGGATTTGCAACTTTCGAATACGCGTTCTGAGCCTTTTTTTTGTGTTAGTTTTAGTTTCGTAACCATTCCTTATGTATTTTTGAAGCATTCTGCATTGGTAATTCATTCTAAAACATCACAAAAGCCAAAAATCGAATTTGAGTTCATCTGCATTAGTGTTCATGTAGTTAAGGTTCTAATTTTGGGATCTCTGCATGTAGTGCATATATTTGAATCATTCCAATTTCAATTTTTAATTGAGGTCAAACTAAAGTGATTTGCATCATTACTTTGTTCATTAATTTGTTCTATATGAAAATTCGAAGGTGTCTTGTGTTTGAGCATGAACCATGTAAAATTGTTGTAGTTTAGTTGATTTTGTCTATTTCTCTTGGTTCAATTAGATGTAGGAACATGCATTAGAAGTTCTTAATCACTTAGTTCAATTTATACATCTTTGTCTATTGAATAACATCATTGGTTGCATCTAGTTCATTCATTCATTCATCATGTCATTCCATGCATTACTTTCTAGCATTTAGATTAAATTAGTTTATAGAGTAGATAAGTTCAATAGAACAATTTTCCCCACCATAGTTTATGTACAAGCATTTGTATCTCCAATTTGTTGTGTCCACGTATTGATACCAAGGTTGACCATATTCTACATTTAAGGGGAAATTGGATTTTTTACTAAGGTTTTATAAGACCATAGGCTTTATCATAATCCTCCTAGGAAGTGCCTCTATGCTCTCATGAGGAGTCATGGACTCATTAAAAGTGATCATGGTAGGGAATTCCGAAAATGAAAATCTTTGCGAAGTTTTTGAAAATTTTGGTATTACACATATTTTTTCAACTCCAAGAACACCATAACAAAATGGTGTTATGGAGAGGGAAAATAGAGCTTTGCAAGAGATGGATAGAAAAATATTAAATGTGAATTTTACACCTAAATGCTTTTGAGCAAAAGTAGTTAACACAACTTTCTATTTACAAATTAGATTTTATGTAAGACCTTTGCTCAAAAAGACTCCTTATGAATTGTAGAAGGATGGAGAACACAAAATTTCCTACTTTCATCCTTTTGGCATACAATGTATTATCCTAAACATAAAAGACAACCTAGAAAAGTTTAATTCTATGAATTATGACGGCATATTACTATCAGTATTAGATGTTGTAAAACCCTGTTAGACGAGCTTGATAATAAGTAGGTTTTTATGATAATAAAATCTATAATTAAAAAGGGAAGAAAAGTTAGTATGACAATGTTCCTGGATGGCTAAGAAATATTAATATTAATATTCAACTAAGCACTTGATATAGGAAAGGATAAGTAGGTCAAGGACTGTGTTAGACACTATCAATAACCATTAGGCAACCATGGTCTTTACTATTAATATATATTTGTTGGGTTAATGTTTATTCAATGAGTGAAAGTACAAGTACAACAAAAACACAAGTGACATAGAGAAATATTAAGCTTGAAGTCCAAATCAAACACGACGAAAGTGAAGCTTAACAAGTTTAAAGCAGAAGTACAAAGATAGAAAAGTCACAAATCATTAGACGCATTCAATAGTACAAACTCAAGTTGAAGTTGTTAGACGACAAAGTGATGAGAGAAGACATTAGACTTATACAAGCATTAGATGAGTCAAAGCAAGGTGTTAGACGAGTCAAGCAAGCAGACAAAGACAAGTTAAAGCGAAGTTTGTTAGATGAGTCAAAGTTAACTCAATAAGCTAAATGTTGAATGCATTTATTAGATGAGTGCTTCCATTAGAAGATTCCAAAGAAAGAGTGACTAGACGAATTAAGTAATTACAAGCATTAAACGAATCAAGTTCAGATGGCACGAAAGATAAATATCAAATGACAGGGTGATATAAAGATAAGTTTTTAATTGATTGAATAAATCTGAAAGTGGAAATTGATGATCAAGTGGAGAAAGAGAATTACGTAGCAAGTCTCAACATTATTTCAAAATATTCTTATTGAAAATCTGATTGAATATTTAATCAAAATAATATCAAAGATGATTAATCAAGATAAAGAATGAAAATATTCTATGATTGAATATTGAAGATAATGAAGATGTCATATCATTACCAACCAATCAGAAGAAAGAGAAATACTTTGCAAATTAAAGATTGTAAGAGAATCTCTAGAAGATTGAAGCCTCAATTTTATGAAATTTGAAGATTACACATAGCCTTAGGTGGAGGTAACCAATATAAATCTTTGTGTAGAGCTATCAAAACGGGTTACCCGACCCAACCTGGCTCGGCCCGTGACGGGTTAGCCACTTAGTGGGTCAACCCAACCCAGCTCACTTATTAGCGAGCCAACAAAATCAGAACCCGATCCGACCCACCACAGGTTGGCGGGTTAAACGGGTTGGCTCACTGTCTCACTTAATTAAAATAAAAAACACACAATTTTTTTTCTTAAATCTTAAGAAAACTAAATTATAATTCCGATTAAAATCTAAATAAACTTCAATACAATCCAAATAAAATCCCAAATTATGTTAAACTCCAAATACAAACCAAAATCACAAAAATATAAATTACTATCT
>Ga0099823_1005526_pt1 | contig 12638 bp, 12 predicted proteins | sample CowpearedBW_FD_76831 | JGI IMG/M metagenome (GOLD analysis project Ga0099823, IMG submission 76831) | Root nodule microbial communities of legume samples collected from California, USA - Cow pea red BW | ecosystem: Host-associated > Plants > Roots > Nodule | place: USA: California | collected... | reverse complement strand
GAACTTTTTTGCCTCGGGTCCCTATCCAACCGAAGCCTATAAGGGTTTATATGCTTCGGTTATCACTCAACCAAGGCCTATAACTCGTCAGTGTTCCCCAAAATTTCAAAATTGTCACTGACAGCAAAGGCTTTGGCCTAGGGTGGAATAGGACCGAGGCCTATACGACTTTATGCCTCGGTTATTAATGGAACTGAGGCCATAGACCTTATTTAGGGTTCTAAATTCACGAACCATGCACTGTTCATCTTCTCTGCGCAAACCCAAATCGCGAACTGGTTTTTTCTCCTCTGCGCAACTCTCCCAAAGCCATACTTCAATGACAAAGATCGACATTGCTGCGAGCAAAGATGCAAATAGCCTCTGTTGCGACGCCATCAACCTCACCACTGTTGCTCTGTCTTGCGAACCAGATCTGCCTCATGCCTCCGGCAACCACCAAAAGCGCGTCGTTGAAGGAACATCACTTGCGACTCGAGTGCCGCTGCAAAAAATCCCTCCCGAGATGCGTGCTCCACCATGGCAGCAGAGTATGAGGATGCAAATAGAGGCAATGCGATGAGTTCAAAAGCAGGTTCGAAACATTTTGGATTTAGGGTTCTAGACCCTCGAGAATCAATATACCAAGATAGCAGATTTGGGGATTTTCAATTCCAAATCTATCAGCAAACGTGAAAACAAAAAGGGATTAGGGTTCAAAATTTTAATTAGAATGCACATGTTTAGAACTTGATTTGCCCCAAGAAAAACACACAATTGTAGAAACAATCATGTAGTTCGAAAGCCACTAGAGATCAAAACTAGATAAGGGATTTCCAAAAATAGGGTTCATGCAACTAATAGCTTTAATCATAAATAATTATAGAAAATTAATATGGCTCCAGTCCTTTGCAACCGAGACCAAAAGACACTTGCTTTTGGCATCGTCCCAATATGTCTCGGGTCTAAAACCAAGGCAAAATAACAAAAATAACCGGGGCCAAAAGCCCTTACTGCACCGTTGTCAATAGAAGAATAATGCATCTTATTGATTAAAAAACAAATAGTGATGACTGAATCTCCCTAATGATGAACATGAATATTAGTATTCAACATTAAGGAGTGTGTAGTTTCAATATGTTTATTCTTTCTCTTTGCTATGCCATTTTGTTATAAAGCATGAGAACACGATGATTGATGTAACATTCCTTGGGAAGATAGGAATGAAAAAAACGCAATAGAAAAATATTCCTTAACATTATCACTTCTAAGTATTTTAATTGTCTTCCCAAATTGGTTCTTAATATCATTAAAGGACATAAATATGGATGAACGTTTAGATCTTTCTTTCATTAGATAAACCCAAGTACATTGAGAGAATTCATGTGTGAACATTACAAAATAGTTAAACCAAAGGAAGTGACATGACTTGATCCCCAAATATCAGAATGAATAATAATAAAAAAACATAGTGTCTCAAACTTTTTAGGAAAAAAAGATCTAACATGCTTTCCTAACTAACACAACTCACAATCTAAGACTTGAATGTATTTGAGACTTAAAACCATCATCTTCAACCTAGACAAACTTAGGTGGCCCAAACGATCATGCAAAATTTTTGGCGATAAAATTGGAAAACAGAATACTAAGGAGCTTGGTTTTAAGAAATAAAATCCCCGTGACTCATATCCTTTTCCAATCAAACTCGTACCATGCTCTTTTATAGCAAAGGGATTAGCTCAAAGATATTTAATTTTTTACCTTAAAAATTCTTGGTACTCTTCATAAAAAATTATACATTATGAATTATCAGATTTAGACACATGATCAGCTTTATCTAGAAAACCTTGCAAGGAATAACATTTTTGTTAGGCATGACCCATTTTATTACAATATAAGCATTGATGACATCTATTTTGACCACCACGTCCTCCACAATTGTTCTGATCTCTTCCTCTTTCTCATGGTGCTACCATTGCTGATGTTTCAAAAACATTAGTTGAATTTTCATCTTTTACCAATGTAGGCACCTGAAGAAGTCTAGTAACTAAGTTGTCCATTGAAGAGATTTGATCACTAGCTAAAATTTGATCACGTACATGATCAAAGATCGAGTGCAAACTTCTCAGAATTAGAACCATGTAAAACTTATCAAGTTTTTTGTTGATATCTTCTAATGAATCAGCCACAAAAAACTATTTAATTCTTCTACTACAACCTTAATCTCTCCTATGTGAGAGACCATATCATGATTGCTTTGTTTAAGTGAGGCTATTCTTTAGCAAAAATGTCTTGCGCCCTTTTCCAAAATGAGAAGCATGTCTTATAAGGTATCAATTTCTAAGGCCTCTTGTTCAACAGATTGCCATAAAACAACATATAACTGAATATCTAATTTTTGCCATTGGATTTTCTTCATTTAAAATAGTAGAGACATCTTATTTAAGATGATTATGATATCCTTGACCAAGAAACCATAGTTCCATAGAAGCAGACTAAGATGAGTAATTTTTCCAGTGCAATTTTGCAGTGGTAATAATAGGAATAACTGATAGAGGAAGTCGTTCCAACAGTTGAAATCATTCCAAAGAACCTTAGCTTGAGAGGAAAACCCTAGGTTTCCAAAAAACCCTAACCTGAGGGAAAACCCTAGGTGAAACTTACCACTACCGAAACAAAAGGACAAGGAAAGAAACACGTCCAAGAGGCTTCGGGGAGATGAACGATGACGATGCAGTGCGATTTCGACACTAGGAAGGTAGCACATGCAACAAATTCAGAGGAGGCGACCATTGGGGATGAGTTGTGCTCCTTGAGGTGCACCTAATCCTGACTTCTCTAAAGTAGATACGTTGACGACGAACGACAATGGTGGACGACGGTGATGGACGATGGTGGCAGATGGTGGCGATGGACGACGGTGGCGGACGACGAACGAACGATGGAGGATGACGACGCTTATGACAGATAGTGAAGATGAACTAGAGTATATGTTCTATCTCTTGATACCATCTTGAAGGAATTTAATGAGGAAGTACAAGGAGGCAAAATACAAAGGGTCAAGGCACAACCCTAAACCCTAACCCTAAAGTTGGGTTCCCATACATGCATAATAATAAAGCAAAAACATTACATTTCAACAAGTATTGTGCCACAAAGCACACTACCTTGACATTCACTTGTTGATTAACTATCATGTCTTCATCGATCTTCGTTAAGCCATTGAAGTTTGTATGGTTTGGGATGGGGTATGATAGTTAATGCCAACTTCTAAGCCAAAATAGTGCTACAACAATTGCAACACAAGACATTATCCAATGAGAGAACATGTATTTTTTAAAACTTTATATCTTAGTGAAAGATGTTCTCTCTTTGGGTTAGTTATTGAAGACTAGGTTGACTATTGAGGATCCTCCTCATCATAAATGACTTTAGTTCTTGAGCTATTTGGCTCAAACTTTTTGGAGCCTCTTCACTAGAGTCATTATCAATTTGGTAAGGAGTTATAAACATTCTTATGGTTATGATTATGCACAAACAAAATGATGAATCCACCCTAAGGCTTATAGCTTGGGCCAACGCCTATGCCCAGTTCTTAGTTTTCTTTATTTGTTTTTGTTCTTAATTAAACAAATAATTCGTTTGGGCCTTTTTATTTTTGGGCCATTACTTTTTTGCTACCTTTAATTTTCTCTGTTTTCTATGTGGGCCAAGAACCTTGATGTAGAAGTGGATGAGTGGACCAGGCTGGATCTCAATGCATAAAGCATCACGAGCGTGACTGGGCCTGAACTTCTCATTAACACATTTGGGCTTGCAACGTGTAGCCCAACGTCTCTACCCGCACACCACTAATACATTTGGATGGCAACACCTGCAACATGCTTCTTTCATGCCACTTTCATGTGTTGGAGGCCTCTTATTCAACATCACCTTTATTGGGCCTTAATTGGGTTAACCCACTTATGATGGCAAAGAGAAGCTTAACTTCATGCATCAAGATTAACCTAGGATTCCAGCTTCCTTCTGAAAACACCTCTACTAGGGTACCCCTTCTCCCCATCATGCATTCCCTCCTTTGCCCAGTTAGGGTTGTCGTTAGGTTTCACATTCTTGTTTTTGTTAGTTCATCATAGTTACCTCTCTTCTCTCTATAAAGAGGCAGGCTTTTATTTGTAATAGTTAGCTTTGATTAATTGAGAGGATTTATCCCCATTCTTCAGAGCTCACCTTCATCTTCTAGTTGAGGTTTCGCAGCTCCTAAGGTTTCGCAGCTCCTAGGGTTTCTAAAACATCGTGAGTGTGTCAAATTCCAACTAGAATTAGAGTGAACCAATTCATCTTCCACTGCGAGTTCGTCGATCTCCATCGAAGGATCGACGTTTGATGACCTTGTGAGGATTTTCCACCGAAAAAAACTTCGATCTAGAGATTCTTTGTGAAGTGCCGCTCATCACAAAAAAAGCTTCTTCAAAACAATTTCCTTGTGACTCAAGGAGGCAAGAAAGCTCAAGTTCACTTCCATGAAAGAGAGATGAATCACTTGGGTTACTTAATGACCAAGTCTTTCCTTGCCAAAGTTTACCTCAAGTCTCTTGTTCCAAACTTGTCAATGGAAAATTAAGTTGAAAATAAAGCTAGACAACACTAAACTATAAGCAATAAAAGCAATTAAGAAAAACAATTAAACAATAAGAAAAACCTAATAGTGAGGCTAGAAGGCACTTACAACCTTCAAGCTCTCCTTAACTAAATGTGTTTCACTAAAGGGTTTAAGGTTCTAATTAGTAGATGCGTGAACACCAAAGGCTTCCACAAGACACCTAATTAGGTCATAGTTACAAGATGAAAACAAGTAAAACTTTTTACAACTCGAAGCTTTTATGCTCCTCTCCAAGTGTTTATATCCACACTTTTCATTATCTCCTCTCTATAGCTTTAAGCTCCACCCATTCCCTAAGATGCTACCTCAAAGGATTGGCTTACCTCAAAAGAGAAGTCAAAGGAACAAAGTAAGAAAAGGCTTGAAAAGAATGAAAGCTAAACTCAAAAGGAATTAATATGATAAAAGTAAGAATAGCTAAGGAAGACAAACAAGGTTAAGCACACAAAAGAAACACTTAAGGAAAGACACTATAATAAATGATAAAACCAAAAAACAACTAGAAAACGTTAAAGTGGTTCTTGTCTATCAAAATCGAGAGGTAATGGTGCACTAAGTCACTTAGTTTTGCTTAAAGGGTGAGACTAAAGCTGCTGGAAAATAGATTGCAACTCAAGCAATTTAAACACACGAAAAACAAGTACGCCAAGTGGTCATAGAGCACATTTTTCATAGATTTTCTATGCTCTTTTGAAACTTCTTTTCTAGCTTTTCTTTTTGCTCTTTTTACACTATTGTGACACTTTTTTCGTGCACAAAACCGAGACCACTACTTCCAATATGCAACATATTTTCACTTTGAACAAGAAATGACTTAGAAGAAAGAAACCTAATGGAAGAAAAATGTAGAATAAAGAAACTCAACGAAAACACAAAGGAAACTAAACTTTAAGAACTTGCTAATACTAGCTAGCAAGAATTCAAAAATGAGAAATAAAAAGTATCAAAAAACACATATATGGGTTACATATGTTGAAGAACAATACATAACATATATTTTGTGATTTTTCAAAGTTTTGACTGAGAGAAAATGACATGTAATGCTTGATGATATGTTTCGTTCGATGCTTAATGTCTAATGCATTATGTATCGTTGATGCCAAACATGAAAGACATACACATTTGGCAATGGTAAGTATTAATAAATAACAACTAAGAATGATTAAGCATTGAACATAGGAAAGGTTTGCTAGGTCAAAAACCCTATTAGATGCTTGTAGATAATCATTAGATGACCATCACTTTTACTGTGAATATGTCTTTGTTCAACTAATATTCAACTATTAGACGACTCAAAGCAAACTCCTAAAGCTAGATGTTGAATATCCCTATGAGACAAGTACTTCCATTTGACGACGCCAATGGAAGAATGACTAGACATGTTAAGCAAAGGCAAACGTTATTATAAGATATTTGGTCAAGAGATTATTGATGAGAAGATTGTGCAACAAGGTTCAACATTATTATAAGATATTCTGAAGATATAATTTGAAGAATGACATATGATTGAACAAATATAAAAGGAAAGATTCTCTTATTGAAGATTGCTAATATTGTCATATATTTATCAACAAATCACGAGAAAGAAAAAGACTCCCAAGAGGATTAAAGCTACATTATATTTGAAATTCTAATTGTTGAATGGAAAGAAGTGATAATTCATACGAAGCCATATACTCTACATGAAATACTAAGAACTTTTAGATGAAGAAAGAAGATGTTGAAGATATTCTCAATCAAATATACATTAACGGTCAAATGGTACAATACAACTATAAATACCAAAACAAAGATGAAGAAGAAGAAGAATGCGAGAGAAAAATACAATAGTGTTGAAACACTATTAAATCAATTCTTAAAAATAGTAATTTAACTAACAACTCTAGTGATTTTTCATTTTCATTTGATTGAGATAGTAATTTTCTCATAGTAACATTTTCAAGAATTAAATCATTCTATTCAATATCTTTCTTGATATCTTTCTAGTTTTGTTCAATGCTTTCTCTAGTAAGAATTAATTATTTCTTCAGTTTTCCATATTTTTATGCGAGTTCTTTACAATTGATTTAGTGATGCATGATAATCAAGTTGAGACTTATATCTTTGATATGAGTAGTAATGTAGAATTTTAAATTTTGAAAGGAATCACTAATCTTTCTAAGAAGTTGGTTGAAAGCGAAAGACAAAATGTTTATCCATTAGTTTACCTTCTTTTGAAGTTAGCAATTTTTCGCCAGTTGCCACAACAATCGTGGAAAAAGTGTTTTCTTCCATGAAAGTTTTGACAAATAGGTTACGTAATCAGATGGGAGATGCATGGATGAATGATTTCTAATGAATAATATTGAGAAAGATGTGTTTAATTAAATTGACAATGAACTGATCATTAAAGAATTTCAAAACATGAAATCACGTTGAGGACAACTATAAGGTATGTAATTTATATGAATAAATATATTGAACTGTATGATTTTGATACTTATGTCTTTATCTTAATATGCATAATGATAATTATTATAGGATGAGAAGAAAACATGTTTGAGAAGAGATGAAAGGGTAGAAAAAGATAAAAGCTTACTTTAATTAGATAAAAAATTAATAAAGAAAGAGACACAAATAAAATATATAATTTTATTCAAGTCAAGTGGTGTATTTGTACACTCTTAACTACACACAGGTCTATCATAAAGCAATGATTTCAGATATATAAGATTAGGGGAGCTAAATAAAATTTTTTCAAATACGTAGTAATAATTTTGACAAAATCAACGGGTGCACCTCTACACTATCGCGCGCGCGCGTGTGTGTGTGTGTATATATATATATATATATATATATATATATATATATATATATATATATATTGGTTCGTCACTTACTCAACTCAACCTTTGACTAAACAAGACTCGACTCTACCCAAGTCGATTGGGAAAACCTTTATCTTGGTTCGACATGGCTCAATCTTTCCGAACTTGACTCTACTTGACCTTTGGCCTTGGAAGACTCAAATCAACTCATTTCTTTGTCCTAAGTCAACTTCACTCGAACTTTGGTCAAGCTGAGTTAGCTTTACCTTCGACTTGGGCTGACTTGGATTAATTTTTTTACTTTGGTTGACTTCAGTTGAACTTTTGATTAGGACCAAATTTGCTCAACCTTTAGTCAGGCCAACTTGACTGAATTTTTAGCCTAGATCGATACGACAAAAACTTTGCCCCTAATAGACTTGGTTCTACCTAGGTTGATTAGGCTTAACCTTTATCTTAGATAGGCTTGACTCAATCTTTGGCCCGACCCAACTTTTTTCAACCTTTAACCCGTGCAAACTTGACTGCTCGATTAGGCTTGACTTTCATCTTGGGTCGACATAGCTCAACCTTTGACTCGATTTGACTAAGTTTGACCTTAGACTTAGACCAACTTGGCTCATCTTGTGCCTCAATTGCTTTGGCTCAACTTATACACACATAGATTTTGGATTTTTAAAATGAAAAGATGATCTTAATCTAAATCCAATCTGAATCCAATTAAATGGATTGAATTTAAAACTCAAAATTATGAATTTGGATTTGGGATCAATCCATTTAAATAGACTTAAAGTAATATGGATTTGGATTATTATGGTTATATTTGACAATTTTAATTTTTTGCCTACTCTTAATGACTGTATGTTAACTAACCTTATCTATTCTCTTGTTTTTGTCAATCTTTGTGTGTAGCAAACGACCTTTTTTAGGCTTTAGATGTTAGTGTAATGCATTAGATGATTCCTGTTACATTAGATTATTACTCTTAGTTTGGTTGTGAAACGACAATGATTAATGATTCACCAAACCTTTAAGTGGCATTCAACAAATTAGACCTTTTGGTGACACTCATTTGGTTAGACTTATCTAATGTCTATCGATGCTTAAAACTAAATTTTATCATTGATTTCCATTGAAGTTAAGCTAATAATAATTGAATATATGAGTTAAAACCGTGACTTTAGTCTAAGAACTCTTTAAGAAACCTAATATAGATGTTATAAAAGTGAGCAAAATTATAATCATCAATACAATACTAGAATTTTCTTGCTTCTTCTCAGTCATGTAAATATTGTATGGTATAGTTTACCTATTAAATTTGTAAGATTTTACAGAGACCCATGTGGGTGATGTGCCTCCATTTGGGTCATGCTGAACAATAGCCAAGCATCCTAAAAATCCCAATCAACTTTGGTTACCATATGAGAGGAATCTAAGAGTCCCACATAATGAAAAAAAGCCTAAATTATGCCAAAATTAAGCATACCTAGCTAGGGTTATCTTGCACCTAGCTAAGGTCAACCCATTTTTTGTTGGCTTTAAGTTCCACATTTCTTGGTATATCAAGAGCAAGAGGTTTATGCATCTTTAAATAATATCCATTACTCCCTTTAGCACTCGCTTTCATGTTGAATGAAACTTGATGAAAATTTTTCAATCTTTGAGGTCTTTAAAATTGGAGTAATCTTCTCCTAAGTTCTTTACCAAAGATTCTTCTTTGACAAAAGAACATAATTCTAAGTTTTTTTTTTTTTTAACTTGAGAATGTTTAATAATTTTCCTCCAGTCTTGTTTGAAGATACTTTTATCAAATCACATTTGTCTTCAAGTCCTTAAAGATGAAAGCAAGGCATACAATTTTAATTTTACTAAAATGTAATTCTAATTCTAATAAAATTGATTTTTGATTCTATATTTCTAATTCCAATAACATTATATTATTGTATATAATTATAATAAAATAAAGAGTTAAATATGTTTTTAGTCCTTAAACTTTGACGTAAAATTGAAATTCTAACATAATTATGTTAAATTTTTTTGACATGTCAAATGACGTTTCAAGTTGATATTTGAATTTTTTATATTGTTTGACACATTACAACTCAAACTTCAACCTAAAACATTATTTAACATGTAATAAGAAAATTAAGATCATTAGGGTAATAAAACTATATCCATTTATTTTTAAAGTTTGAGACTATAAACATATTTAACTCTAAGATGAAATACTTAGTAAAGAAGTTTTGATTTTAATACAAAATAAGTAGGCATAACCATGAGAAGATTTCGTAAATTTTATTTGTATTAAAGAAGTATGATTTTGTAGCGATGAGTAAACATGAGTGATAAGGTGACTTAGTGATTAGATGGAAGAAAAGGTCGTTGTTTTAGAAATAAGATTGGTTTGGTGGGTTTAAAAGGAAATGCGAAAAAGATTGTGAGTTCAACTTTTCTCACCAACCAAAAAAAGGTAAAGCAATGAAAACATAAGGCACAAAACCTCGAAGAATACCATGAAGGATGACATCTAGATAATGATGTCGAAATAGAAATAACGATCGTTTAGAAAGAAAAAAAAAGTCTATTATTTTAAATAATTATTTTAAACATATACCCTTATTGATAATTTAAAAACACTCAAAAGTATTAATTTGAGATTGAATGAAAATATGGTAAAATTTCGTAACCATTTTAAAACGCTAGGAAAGCTACCAAAAATAAAATTAGGAAATGAACTAAGTAAAAGGTAGAAAATCGAAAATAAAAAGGAGAATTGAGTCTCATGGATAATAGACTTCATTGTTGATTTATATATATTTTTTCATATTTTAATATTTTTAAAACCTTATTTTTATAATTTGTATAGAATTCCCTAAAGAGTTTGTTTTTCGCCACACAAGATGTGAGGATACAATATCTTGCAATGGCTTAATAATTTGGGAAGGTGAACATGGGGCTAAAACAATATTCAGAGTTTATCTTATCCATGGAATCATCGTAAATAAATATCTTATCTTAGGAATTGATCGTATATTTTCCTTCCTTTTCTTTTTTGTTTTTGGCCTGGAAGTCCCCACGTATTTTCTTATGCTTCTAGGGTGAATATCTGAAAAGTCAACTTAATGGCGTGCTAAAGCTTTTGTATGGTTTTCGTTGCGTTAAGGATCAAGAGAAAAGAATAAAATGATCTCATAAATAAAAAGAATAAATGACGGACAAATGAGATGACATAAATAATGTTTTTCGGCATAAAGATCCTTTATTCTACTTGCTTTTCAACATCTATTATAAGTTCTCTTTTATAGTCAGTCACACCCTGAATCTAAACTTCAATTTTTTAACATAAATTAATTTAATATTAGTTGTTACTAATAAATATTAATAAAAAATAATTATTAACATTATTCAATACTTTTACACACCAGCAAAAAATGAATAAAATATTTTATTCTAAAAGATAAAGTAATATTTTTGTAATTATTTTAATTTTTTTAAGTCGATTGTTTTAGGTTATATATAGCTTCGTATTTACATCAAATGTTGATTTCACTATATATGAAGTTTTGTATCAATTTATAATATTTGATGTAAAAATCAATTTAATGTTGGATTACTAAAAGAAAATCCTCAATTAGAAACCAAATTTGGAAATTAAAAATAGTTTGTCACTATAGTGATCAATTTAGATACCAATTTACAAAATTAAAAAATTATTGGTTACTAAAATAATGACTATTATTAATAAAAAATTATAATTGGTCGCTAAATTGGTCAGTAATTAATTAGAGAGTAATTTATAAACAAATTCTAGTGATCAATTTCCTTTGGTATCCAAATTCATGATAGTTAATTTTAGGCTTAAATATATATTTAGTCCCTATTTTTGTTGTTTTTATTTAATTTGGTCCATATTTTCGTTTTGTGTTCAATTAGGTCCCCATTTTCGTCAAATTGTGGTCAATTTAGTCCTTTTCACTAACGGTGTTTAAATAGTTAACGCTTTTTAACCGTACATGTAAGGCCCACCTATATTTTTCCCTTTTATTTTAAGGACTGCCCCAATCTAGTGGGCCTAAGGGCTGGCCTTTGTACAAGGCCTCTAAGACAGCCAAACCCCCTTCCACTCTTGTCATTCTTGCAAAATAGCTCATAGCATATCCTTTCAGAATGTCTGCTAGGGTTTGGTCACAACTCTTGGTTAAGCTAGCTCTAAGCTCAACTCTGCTTCACGTAAGTTAGCTCTCAGCTCATGCTAGTTCCTTTCTAGTTCCCTTTTCGTATTTTCCACTGAAGGTCCACTGTGGTAATCTAATTCCTTTTCTGTGCCACTATTCCAGTTCATAAATCTGCTCTTCGAGCTACTGGTTTCGTTGGCTTAGGAGTCAAAGTCTTATATTAGCGCTTTCCAAGTTAGGGAAGTTAGGGTTTTGCTAAAGCTTTGGTTCTTCATGATTTCTTTGATAATATTTCGTGATTCGTTGGATTGTATATTGCTCTAAGCTTATAAAAATGTCATATTGTGTTGTTTGGGCTGTGTTGTTGGACTGTTGCACGAGGGAACAATGGTGAGCACTAGTTTTCTTGCCCAAGCGAGCCTGTCTCGCCTAGGCGAGATTAACAGAGGCTGGCCCAAGCTATTTTATGTGAGTAGTCGCTTAGGCGACCCACTCTGTTTTTGAGCGAGCGAACGTCTCACTCAAGCAAGAGGGCTCTCGCCTAAGCGAGAATGCGCGTAAGGTCACTGTTCCTGTAAGTCGAGCTCTCGCTTAAGCGAAAGGAGCTCGTCTGAGCGAGAGCCCCTCTCGCTTGAGCGAGGCCTTTCAGCCTAAGCGAGGAGCTGGACGAGGATGCTTGATTATCACTAACACAAGACGCACCAAACGTCCCTTTACGTCGGACCAAGACGCGCCAAACGTCACTTAACGTCGGATACCACACCCCTGACGTTAAGTTTTGGTTTATCTCTGCGCGAAACGCAGAAACCCTCGCGTTGTTCATCGTTTCCGCGAGAGTTCCCGCCGACGACGCCATTTCTGACCCCTCCGGGTGAGTTTCGAAAGGTTTTTGCCATCAAACTTGTTGGGGTTTGATTATGGGTTGATTTTACGCGTTTTGAACCGATTATTTTCCGTTTTCATCCCCATTTGCAGCGTTTTGAGATTCGTCCCACTTGCTCTTCGTTCCCATTT
>Ga0099823_1005522_pt1 | contig 12639 bp, 8 predicted proteins | sample CowpearedBW_FD_76831 | JGI IMG/M metagenome (GOLD analysis project Ga0099823, IMG submission 76831) | Root nodule microbial communities of legume samples collected from California, USA - Cow pea red BW | ecosystem: Host-associated > Plants > Roots > Nodule | place: USA: California | collected... | reverse complement strand
TCAACTTTCCTTCTTTGTTTTTTCGCCATGTCTCTTTCTGTTTTCAGTTTTTGGTGTGAAAAAGTCCCAACAAACCCGGTTGGTGTACGTGGTGGCCACCCCAAATTATTTGACCCTTCATTGGATCAATCGCATCTCACCACACCAAACTGCAACACTTGTATTTTTACACACAAATTACATCATCCTAATCAAGTGCACTAACGAACCCATTCACCAAGGAGACATCATCACGTGACAACCAACATAAGACTTTGTCTTTCTCTTTTTGTACCTTTTTGCTTATATCATATCGGTACAAAGAAATAAACCAGATGCAAATAAGCAATCCATTTTCCCATGATATTATTGACTTTACTGGGATACGTATAATAGAATAAAAAATAAAATTATTGACGATGCCCAAAATCATCGATGCGGATGCAGATGCAGGTGATGCTTCTTCATTCTCAAGTAATAATCATAATAATAATAATACTACTACAACAACACGACATACCCTTCTCCTGTTCCCTACAACAACACTTGGTAGGTACCTACCGCCAACTTCGCTTCATTTCATTTCAACTCACTTTGCTTATTTCCCAAAATTACATAATATTCCTTTACTTTTTAACTTTGATTTTTTCCTTGCCGGTTAAGCACCTATCTTGATTCTTTCTTCCCAATGTGAGAATCATTTGTTACCACAAGCAATTGCCGTCACTGTTTATCGACCCACTCAGCAGCAATCCTCCCTGAGCTGCGGCTACCCAACTTCCCGAATGAACTTACACTGGATAACCCCTTGAAGCTGCTGCTACCACTGTCATTCAGGTTTCTGAATTTCTTCGATGTCTTGTTCAGCTTCGAACAGTTCGTGTCAACACCGTCTAGATCAGTTTCATCATGGTATTCTGTTTTCACAACCACTAGTCTTGTTATGGCGCTTCTACAGAATGGACAAACCGGTGGAGTGAGACATGCTGTGGCAGGGTTCGGCTTGTTGTGGCAACACAGGGCTAGTGTGCATTGTGCACACATCTGGTGCCCACAGCTCTGAACTTCGATTGTGCATGCCTGCTCGAAGCAGATGCAGCATAATTCCGACTCACTAACCTGCAAAATATCTCATAATGATCAAAATGTGATTTTTTTTTTGAAAAATGAAGTCTTAGTAACTATATTTCCATGCTCTGATTTGATTGAATTACGGAACAAAGTTGGTGTTTGATATGCAGAGGGTGAGAAATTACCTCAGACACATCATCGGTTACCCCATCAGAATGTGATGGGGATGGAAGAGAGTAAGCGCTCCCTTTCAATATGTTTTTCTCCCTTTCTCTGTTTGCATCCATCAAGGCCTGTTCCAATAAAGCTTTAGCTTCAGGATTAAGCTCGCTGATGAACTTCAATGGAGACGGCCAGACAAGAGGTTCTGCAGATGTAGGATTCAGCAATGATGCACAGGCTCCGTGTTTGTGTTTCAGAGCAACCATGTATGGTATCCGCCTGCATTAACACGCCAACTACGCGTTCTGAGAGTCTATAATGAGGAAAAGACGCAGGGTAAAACTTAAATGAATCTACCTATAATCGACCTAATCGTTAAATGAGGTAAGTTGCTCATAAAGTTAAGAAAGTTGCGATAGGAAAATGCCAGATGAGTACATTCAAGGGCCCATCAGAGAAAACCAACGATTTTCCTTTCCTAAAAAACATAACAATTTACACTACGAAGATAAACAATCCATAACCCAATAAACCCCAAAAATCAAAAATTAAACACGTCTAGATATATCACTCTAAGTCTCAAAACCGGTAACCCCCTTTCTCGAAATGGTGAGAATTGAGCTGAGAAACTGCACTATACCCAGATGCATCGCGGTGAAGACGATCTGCACCCCATGCCAACAATTCACGAATGCAATCCAGAGATCCCCCTCTAGCTGCTAGATGAAGCGGAGTACTCCCGGGACAGCTGAAAATAGCAATTGATTACTTACTTCGCGAAACAGAACAGAAAAACACATTAGGTTCAATCATTCAAACCACTCTCTGATAGATCATTACCCATATCCACCGGTTGAAGCACAAACAAGAGCTCCACTGTCCAACAGAATATGTACACATTCAGACCGTCTCTGACGAGCCGCCAAGTGCAATGGCGTTGCACCCTTTCCATCTCTAATATTCACAAACCGCGCAAACCCCCTGAAACGAATTCAAAAACACTAAGTACCTTAAGGCAAACACCATACAGAAATCAATAGTTAAACAGAAAAGGGCAAACCAAGAAGCAGCCACTGGACTAGATTGAGCAGCGGAAAGAATAGCCTTAAGGCAAGAAGAATGACCGTAGTATGCGGCATAGTGTAAGCAGGTTCTCCCGGAAATGGTATCAAACATTAACACCTGAAAATCGCACGATTCAGTTTCCAAATTGATTAATTCATTCGTGTCATCAAAGGATAAGATTACTGAAATTAATGAAATCGAAAGATTACATTAGCTCCGGCTTGAAGAAGCTTCTCGACACACGCGATGTTCCCGTGCATTGCTGCCAACATAAGCGGAGTCTGAAGCATTGGCGACACACAATGAAGGGTAAGCAAAGATAGCATTTTTATAAAAAAAATGGGAAACCATAGATACAGAGCAGAAGGCATACCTGTTTGTGGCGATTCAAAACATCTGGATTGAGAGATCCATCCAAAAGCCTAGAGAGAATCTGGAAGGAAGAGAAGAGAATCGTAAAGAAGAGAAGTGGCGTGAAGAGAACGCGGGAGAGAGTGAGAGAGGAAAAGGGAAGGAACCTCGATCTGGGCATTGGCTGCGGCAATATGAAGCGGAGAGTGGCGATCGTAGAGAGTGGTTTGGTGGAAGAGAGAGGGGTCGGCCTCTAAGAGTGTGGTGACAATTTGGAGGTCACCCTGTTGCACGGCGGTGAAGAGGCCGTGGTCATGGTTGGGCGTGCAACTAAGGGTCTGACCCATGGGAGAGAGAGGTGAAGAATGATTCACTCCACCTCTTGTGGGTTTGGGTGCGCCACCTTGTGTGGTGGCTTAAGGTGCTATAAATAAATGAACAAGCTTGATTCACATTGAAGGTGTATGGTGTAAGTAACTGTGTTTTGTTGTGGGAGAAGACAGTGGCAAAGGTTTTAGAGAGAGAAGAGTAGCTGACCGTGTCAGTGATTAGCAGTTACTGAGAATGACTTGGGACAGCAGTCAGATTTAGCTAGCTAACTTAGCTACCCAGATAAATCAAATGAGATGAAATTAAATAATAATAATAATAATAATTATTATTATTATTATACATTACACTCATTAGAACACAGGGTCCCCACCTTCACTTTCTTTTCAAACATCATCACTGTTTACTCATTTTATCTACTGCTTATCCTTTTTCTTAAAGGAAAAATAGTGTAATCATGGTGATGTAACAAATGATGAACCCCTTTTTTTATTTATCCATCTATTTCTGCTAATTATGAATCCTTTTTAGCACTATATTTAAGTACGCTTTGTAAAGTTAGTTTTTGTATTTCTTTTTTCGTTCCACGTATTTTATCATTCTTATTATATGCTTCATTAAAAAATGAACTTTGTAATGTATAAATATAAATACCTATTTTTGAAAAATTTAACTCTTTTATATTATCTTTCCTTTCAATTAAATGTGACATTTTACAATCCCTCTTTTTGAAAAGGCAAGTGAGGAAAAGGAAAAATAAAATAAGAGAGTAGATAAAGTAGAACAAATTTAAAGCTATTTGAGAAAGACGAAAAAAGAAACACTTGTTTTTTCTTTTCTTTTTTTTTTACGTTTTTAAAATGATACCAACACTAAAATTAATTGCGGTGGTTTTAAAAAGCTTATTTTGAACCACCCGAACAAAGATTGTCACAACAATTATGGCACGCGTCTACCATGTTCAAGTCTAACAAGTAAATAGAAAAAAGAATGTGACTTTTTTTACCCCTTTTTTTTATTTTCTCTCCTTCAACTTAAATTTATTCAACCAAACAATCATATTTTTCGACTCTTTAAGTTGTATATTCACTTTTTCCTATTTCTTCACCATTTTTGGTTTATCAAACAAAACTTCAGTGAGAGTTTTTTCACAAAAAAAAAAAGTTTTTATTTAAAATGAATCAAATCATGTATCGCCTAAGTCTCCAAGAAGTTGATTTGGAGTAGCGTAATTTAAATTTATGAATTTTATGTTAAAAAAATTATAATCAAATTCAATACTACTTTTTTAAACTAATAAAATTACGCTTTATATTTAATTTTAATTGTAAATGAAATATACTTAGTCTGACTTGTATGTAGTCAAAATTATGATTAATCTCACAACAATTTTAATATATATAAAAGGTGTGACCGTAACATTTTAAAATTGAATTTAAGAGGAAGTTTTATTGATAACTCGAGGCCTCTCTTGATGATAAAAAGAATTTTTAAAATGAAATAATTAAGAGCATTGTAATATATACATCTTTAAACATCTCATATTTTAATATTTAAGTGTGTATTTACATGTTTAAACATTTGTTACATAATAGGACAATATTATATTTATAGATTATAATTCAGACATGCTCCTAAATTTGTAATAACTTTCAACGATCTTCTTCCATTGGTTAAAGAAGAAAACATGTTAAACTCAAAGAGGGATGGACTGGTTTTTAAACAAAAAATGACTTTTTAAAATTTCAAAAACATAATATTTTGTAGACATATTAAGAATGAGAGACAATGTTAAATACAAAAGACAAATTAAAGGCAATAAAAATACAAAACACACAATATATTTATAATGGTATAATTGTACACAAATCTACAACCAATTATCCAGCAACCTGAATTGGATTTTCACAAAAAAATGACAAGAGTTAGATTACAACTACACCTTAATAACTTACACTTTAGACACACACAAAAACTTGAAAAATCATTCAAGAATTACAAAAACAAAAATAGTCATGCTACACATAATTACCTCAAAATTCACCACATATGTAAAGTACAAGAAAATGAATGAAATTAACAATAAAAAGACAAAAAATAAAAAACTTATCACCTAAAATGTGATTGACATTACAATAAGAACCTATAGCATCATCAGTCTCTTATGAATCTTGAGCAATCTTCCTTTGAAAACAAATGAAAAATGTAAAGAATACTTAAGGATTTTGTTAGAATCAAACAACAGAATATTTCCGTTTGGACAAAATCCAATATGGAGGGTGAGAATTTGTTTGTTAATAAAAATCATATTTTTTAAAAGTGTTATCCTTTTTAATATCAAATTTCAATTAAAAACATTTCCTTTAATATAATCAACAAATAATTAAAATAGTATGGGAAGAGAAAATTGCACATAGTATTTTATAATGGTTTGGATCAAAAGACCATATGTCTCTAAAAAAGGATTAACTCAAACACTAAAAATAGGCTGGTTAAAAATAGAAATAAGAACAATTTAGGATAGAAAACACCCCTCTTGAAATCACAAAAGACCCATCCCTTGAAATCCATAAGGGATGAACACTTCCTTTGTGTTCCACAAAGGATGAAGACACCCCTTTTGAATCACACTAGAGATGAATAAACTCCTTCCTTTAATCCATAATAAATAAACACATCCTTTGAATCACACAAAGGATGGACAACTTATCCTAATAACAACAACAACACTCAATCACACGAGAATCCACTTGGTAAAAGTTAATGTTTTACCCACATTAGGTTTTCATAGCCTTTTCACATAGAGTTCTCAAGTACTTAAACTTCTTTAACTTAACTTTTGTATCTTGAAATGAAAGTCTGCCACTTTATTTATAGAAACCATTTTCAAAACTAGATCAAGAAACATAAGATTTAAGTCACAATTATCGCCGATAATCAATTATCATAGAAAATTTTCTAAAAACATTTTTCTCGTTATGATCACAAAGGTTTTTCACATAAATCACTTTTCACCGAGATAATCGATTATCACTAAGAATAATCGATTATTCTAGTGTTAGTTGCAAAAGCAAAAAGTTGTGTGTTGCTGCTTGAGATTTACCTTTTAACTAATGACCTTTTACATTTACTATTTTAGATGATATACACAAATTACATGGCTTCAACAAATAAAATTATAAAACTTTAAAATAACTCTTGATTCCAAATAATCTTTAACTCTCTAATATTTCTTCATGAATCATCATTAAGTCTTCCACATTTCTCCGGAAGTCATCATCAAAATTATTTATTGAAGCAAGATGTCAATTTTTTTTCTTTTGTCAACATATTTAACTCACTAAAGAGATGTCTAGATTTGAAAAATATGAAAATGTTAGTTTAAAACAAAGAGAACTTCTTTTTTGTAAGGTTTTGAAGTAACTGTATGATATACTCAATTATTTTTAAATATAATCGATTAATATATTCTTCGTGTTATCCATAAATTATTTTGAACCAACATAATGAAATTTTTTTAAACATAATCGATTAGATGTTTTAATACAATTAATTATTGTAAAAAATAATTGATTATTTATGAAACATGTGAAAATTATATTTTAACAAGGATAATCGATTTTTTTAAAATAATCAATTATTATGTTAAGAAAAAACATAAAATCAATTTTCTAATGCAAATTCACTTTAAACTATCTCATAGATTCATTTATACTTTACATTTTGCACAAATTAAGATAATGAATCATAGATAAAGAAACCAACAATTAGATACGTCATAAAAAATCAACAACAAATCAGCACTTTGTGAACACCGTTTCTAAAATTTCCAAAAAAGAAAAAAAAAAAACTCATTATATAATAGGAGGCTATGGTATATTTATAAGTAATAAGTTTAGGGTTCTAACCATAATTTTCAACTATTTTTCTTCGGTTTCTGTAATTGGTGATGTGATGATGTTTTTATTTTATTTTATTTCTACGAGCTTTAGATATCCATAATTTTCTCATAAACTTTAATTTTATTTATTTATTTTCGTCGTTAATGAAGTTCTATACTTTTCAAGATTTCCACTTGTAATTATCCGTTTTTTCCATTTTAAGACATCATTTTAATAAATCAATACAACGTGAAATTAACAATTCCATGAAAAAAGAAGAAGAAGACATTCATTTGTTCATTTATGTTTAAAATAGCATTCACAATCAATAAAGAATATCTTTAAATATAAAGTTGCTTTTTATTTAAGATTTATTGATTATTCTGATATTGATTGAATTCAATCTAGTTTTGATAAAAAATCTTATTCGATATGCAAAGAGTACGAATATTATTCGATTTTTAAATGGAATATGAGCATAGAATTAATATGTACCAATTTACCTGTTTCTGTTTTATATTCATTCCAAAATTAGTATTTCTCTCTTAAATTATTAAAATATATTTAATTTAATAAATATTTAAAAGATTATGTTAATTTTATTTTAGTCTGTAACTTATTACAAGGAAATATGTTTAATTATTTGTATTATCTTTATAATTACTTGATACTTTTATTTAAATATTTATATAATTATAATTGTTTTACTGTAACTTTTATTTTTTATAAAAAAAAATATTTAGTTCATATTTAAAATAATAAAATAACAGTTGGAATACAATACCTTTTTTTTTTACTCATAAGAATAGGAACATATCCAATGATTATAAGTATACAAATGAACCTAAATTTTATTTTAAAAATAGAAATTAAATATTTAAATTCCTTAAACTCACATTCATTTTACCCTACCCATTTTTGATTCCTTATATTTGAAAGATAGCACCCAATAGTTAAAAGTATAGCACTTAGTCTTTATTATTGAGCAGTTTTATGGCATCTTTCTTTTGTAATCTGGTCACCTTCTCAACACCACAAGATTCCTTCCCCATATGATGTGTTCTTAATCATTCAATCAACTTGTTATTCTCCTCCTAATTCACTTTAATTATCCAACAATCCATTTCATTAGCGAAACACTTAATTTATTATTGTAATTACCTCTTTTTATATTTCTTTCTATATGTTAAACTTACAGAAGATGTTTCATTAAAAAGATACAATACTAATAAACATGAGTTCAACCTACGTATAAAAAATTAATATCACTCATAATAAAAAATTTTAAGATTATAAATTTATAAATTTTTATTTTTATATAATATTATTTTTTCTCATTCGATTTAGACTTACCTCGAACCTTTTCATTATAATAACAATTGTTTAGATCTTAGATTTGTTGTGTTCAGCACTATGAATTCAGACAAATAAAAGGTGCTACCTGGTCCCTTCAGAAGATAAGTAGAGGTATTAGAGATATGCATCGATAATCGCAAGATTCGATTTTCCCATCCTAAAAACTATAATTTTCTTATTCCTAATTATTATACACAAATGTACAATGGTTCACTGAACACTGCCCTTATAAAAAAAAAATAATTAAGTACAAAATCTATTATTTTATTAGTGTTTGTTTAAAAATTATAAATAATTCCAATTTGAAATGTTTTATTGATTTCAGAAATAAAGAGTAACATTGTAAGAGAGTTAAATTACAAATATTACAAATAGTTAAATCATCTTTCTTAGACATATCAACTGCTAGTTAATTTTTAGATGTCTAGTTTAACTCTGAATTGATAGAAATGAGATAAATATGTCTGATTAGTTAACTCTTTTTCTGATCGGATCTTGTTTATCTTAAAATTAATCATAAAAAATTAAGCTTACGTGCTAAACGAGATTCATCGCATTAACACTAAGACGACAGATACATGAGTTCTTCTTGTGTTGTTTCAGATGTTTAAGTTCCTTGTGTACTTTGATTTCAAATAATTCCATTTATATTAAATATCAATTTATCTCATTTATTTTAAAATGATCTTGATTTAAACCCCTTAACTTCAATACATAATGGATGATACATAAACACATTTATAAAATTTAAAGTTGTATCATGTGTAAACATCTCGTTTATTTAAAGTTAAAATTTAATAATTGTAGCTGTACAACTAATTATATGTAATATCAACATGACTCTCTCAACTTCTTACATGGATATGTCATCTAGTCAAATCATCTAATCTAATATACCATGCCCAATTCAATATACTTATAAATAATATTCAAACCCGAAAATGTTAAAATATACATAATAAAGTAATTAAACTTATGAATTAATTAAATGAACATAAATTAGTTTTACTTTTAATCCATTTATTAAATCCAAATTTAGTTCACATGTGTATGAACATTTATATTTATAATTCAAAATTGTTTCTTTTGCTCGAGAGTTGATTATTCTTTAAACAATAATAATAAAAAGCTTAAATCACAACAAACTTTTAAGAACATAAGGTCTATCAAATGAATTAACATTCTCACCAAAAGTATTAGTAAAGTATGACAAAGTGCATATATGTTTAACTAATAATGATTTTGATAATAGTTGCACTTCTTGTTGAATTATTTCCATGACTTATTATCTATGTTTGATAAAAATATAAAACATGAATCAATTCTAAGATAGTCTTAAACAAATTCGCTTTGAAAAAACTAATTTTATACTTTTTTTTGAACGTCGTAACATTTTTGTTGGGAAATAATCAACTATATCATCGATTATATTTAAACAATTAATTATATCAGTCAATAATCTTAAAAATCTTTTAAAAATAAAGTTCTATATACTCTTTGCATTTCTTCCATTCTTTTTTTAAAAAAAAAAATAGAACCTTGTTATTTTATTGAAAGAGATATTGTAAGAATCGTACGTTACATATTGTTCGAATAAAATGTACTCCAAATTCATTGGAAAGGTTATCATGGAATAATCTATCAAATATTATGTGATATATTTATTTTTCTTGTTATATGGGTTGATATCCTTTGCACCGTACATGAATTAGGTAATTAAATATTCTCATTACCTTTGTATATATTTGAAGAATGTGACTTGTATATCTTGTTTTAGTTACATAAATCTCTTTATAGTAATTGGATAGTTTAAGATTTGTTTAGTATAAAAATTTAGTTAAGGTTGTTCGAATTAATTGCATATAAATTTAGGAAGTGTCGAATCAATATAAAAATATTTGTGTGTTCATAAGTTTTTTATTTTTATTTGTTATTCTTGATGATCATCAACCATTGAATTAAATTTTTTATGCTACCAACAATTTTAAGTAAATGTTTACTTTGAATTTATAAAGAATTATTTCTTTAACCAAATTGATCCCTTTTGATTGTATTTTTAACCTTTTTTATATAAAAAATAAATGAATGAAAAAATAACATTTTTCAACTGCTTGATTGGTGAAACTTTGAAATCTTTGCAAATATGAATAAAAAATTAAAAGTAAAGAAATTTTATAGTAAAATAAATTACTTTAAAACAAATTCTAATTGATTAAAAATGAAATTCTGATTAATTAAAAATGAAATGATGATTAGTTGAAAATGGTATATTTTTAATCACCTTTTTAGCTAATGAAATTTATTTGTAGAGAGACATAAATAACTAGTCGAAATTAGAGAGATATTAGAGAATCGAGAAAACTAAAAAGAAAAGGCAAGTGGAGTCAAAACGAAAAAAAAAAAGAAAAAAAAAAGTCCGACGAGCTTTCGGCTCAAAGTAAACTATGTGAGATTCATTTATTTCGTTGAAAAGTCTCTCTTATATATGAACTTTTCTCTAAAACAACTTTTAAAGAAAGAATATATTTTTTAATAAATTAAAACTAATATTATAAACAAATAAAAAAACATTTTTTTAAAATAGAAGAAAATTTATTTTTACCGAGTAACTTATAAGTAAAGAAGTTATAATTTGTTGAAATTTTAATTGAATTGCTTATATTTTAAATTAAAAAATAAATGTGTCTAAACCTGCTAAATAATGTTATTGAGGAACAAACGCATGTGAAATGGATGAAAATGAAAGAAAAATAGAGATTTGAAAGTAGGGTCCACTTGTTCACAATTTGGTAGGAACTAAGTGTTGTTTGTATTTATTAAAAGAGCCATCGTATACTTTTTGTCAACACAACAACCACTTTTCTTCGATTTCATACATAAAATGAAAAAATCTATGGAATTCAAAAATGGAGATCATCCTAACTCGGCTGCTCAAGACACGGTCAACTTTACTTTTCTATCGTTTAATAAAATAAAAGTACGTGATTTTTCCACAATCATATTGCTTCATCTAAAACTTTTCTCTATTTTTTCTCTTTTGGTAAAAATTACACAAAAAGTTTATATTATTTGGGGCATGCTTTTTTTTATTAAAAGTAAATATAGATATTATGAGTTATTTTCTTACAAATTTATCTCAGATTTCCAATAAAGAAATATCTCGATACATATTTAGTGTTATAGATGAAAAAAACAATTGTATAATTAAAAAAAATAACTGAAATAGAAGACTTGAAAAAATTATGAATATAGGTAAGTTGTGTCATATTGACACAATTTTTTAGAAGAAATCATATTAGAATGACACAATTATAGTACAAAATATTTTTATGCTCAAGTCGTATTAATGTGACATAAATTTTGTTTAGTAAATTTTAAACTGAAATGATGTTAAATAATATAAATTGTGTTAGAGTGACATTTCAATCTGCGTCACTTTAGTATGTCTTCAACTTTAAAATTAGGGTTAAATATGTTTTTGGTCCCTTAACTTTCAGTGAATTTTGAAATTAGTCAATTTTGAAACTTTTGAGCAATTTAGTCCTTTATCTTTGAAAATATGTGGGTTTAGTCCTTTTAATCAAATTTTGTTAAGTTTATTTGACATTTCAAGCGCATTTCATAATAGTATTTGACTTTACATTAAAGAAAAAGAATGTGTCAACCAATATAAACAAATCAAATACCATCGTGAAATGCGTACGAAACATCAAATAAACCTAATAAATTTTAATTAAAAAGACTAAATTCACGTATTTCAAAAGATGAAGGACTAAATTAGTATAAAGTTTCGAAATAAATAAATTTTAAAATTTACTAAAAATTAAGGGACCAAAAACATATTTAACCCTTAAAATTATTTTCAACTACAAGTTACGTCACTTTTAACACAATTATTTCGTAATAAAGACATGTCATTCGCGACTAACTTATTCTTGTCATTTTTTTAATCTATATATTTGTATAATTTTTCTAAAAGATTGCAGTGCAATTATGTTTTTAGTGTTAAATACACTTTAACTTTATTTTGGATGGATTTGATACTACTTTTGGAACAAAGCCAAGTTTTTAGTGAGAAGTGTAAATTGAATCTATCATTAGGATGGAAGCAAATAGTAAATGATGGCTATGAATTTTTATAAGTATATTTACTTAAGCATGCTTAATGATGCTTAGCATTTTAATTGGGTTAATGGAGGAAAAATTCCTTTTTGTAGTGAGAATGATATGACTGGGATGGTGTTAGCTTTTTTATTTTATTGTTATTATTATTACTATAACGGAACCTAATCTTTCAACTTTATTCTTGTCTTTTCTTCTATAACAGGAAAGCCTTTGCTTGAAGAAACAACCCCGTTGAAACCATATTTCCGCAAGAAGGAAACTTCGACAAGTTACGTGCCTACATCACCAAATACACAAAAATTAATTATTACAATATTTT
>Ga0099823_1005520_pt1 | contig 12640 bp, 7 predicted proteins | sample CowpearedBW_FD_76831 | JGI IMG/M metagenome (GOLD analysis project Ga0099823, IMG submission 76831) | Root nodule microbial communities of legume samples collected from California, USA - Cow pea red BW | ecosystem: Host-associated > Plants > Roots > Nodule | place: USA: California | collected... | reverse complement strand
CATCTCAAGGTGCTAGCCCAAAGACAGTGTTCTTTGAAGCTTGGACCTTGCTCATAACTAATGAGCTGAAGATTTAATGTTAATTCTCAAGTTGTTGCTCATTGACACTACTAATAATTTTCAATATTCATGGCTGTTGTGACATTGTGCAGGTGTGGGACAGACGTTGCTTTGTCACCAAAGGACAACCAGCTGGTATCTTAATGGGACATTTAGAAGGCATTACATTCATTGATAGCCGTGGGGATGGCCGATATTTAATTTCGAATGGAAAGGATCAAACTACCAAATTATGGGATATTAGGAAGATGTCTTCTAATGCTATAAAGTAAACATTTTTATCTCTCACTTGTTACGTATGTTAAGATTTATGCCAATGAATTTCATAGCTTCTCTCTGTAACCTGAATTTGCTTTGCTGTTGAAGGAAGAAAGAATACAGAGACCAAAAAACCGAGAGTAATTTAAATAATAAGATTTACAAAGAAAAAAAAGCTAATATTGATTTGAAAAATTTGATCTACAAAAATATAAAGTATTAATTGAGTTTGGAAGTTACATTGAGTCTGTTGATTCTATTGCTAACCCCTTGTAAATGTTATCCTGGTTCTGAACTGATGTGAACAATTGGACTGAGAATTCTGTAGTTAACTGATGCTGCATGAATGGAACTTACTCTTTCAATTGATATATTGGATGATTATTGATCTGGCATGATATTTTATGCTAAGGCAACACTTTGGTTCTGTGATGTGTATTTAAGATAAGAATGATGTTTATTTGTTAAACCAACAGTCTGGGTCTTGGAGATGATGAGTGGGACTATCGGTGGATGGACTATCCTGAATACGCAAGAAATCTAAAGCATCCTCATGATCAGTCATTGGCAACATATAAAGGTCACTCGGTATTGCGTACTTTAGTACGCTGTTATTTCTCACCTTCATACAGGTATCTTTTACTTCTAGAACTTTCTTACTTTGGTGTACCATTGCTCTGTAACATGATTTAAGATTCTAACTTATCCAACATATTTAGCTGTTGAATTGAAATTGCTTATGATTCTTTGTATTTGTTACTTTCATATCAAAATAGCTATATATTTTTTATAGTAATGAACCAAATCAATGGCTGTTAGTTTAGTAACTGGAATATGTTTCACAGAGTGGCTAGGATGTGGCTGTGCTTCATTGTCATCCATGATTCTTTTAAAATTTTCAACATTTTGAAGACCTTCTTGTTTCATTAGATTATAAAACCCAGATTTGAATTAATAGAACAAGTTTCCTCTGGCGTTGGAACTAAATATTGCTGAGAGAATATATTTTTCATGAAATATTGTTTAGCATATTTCAATATTGGTTCTTTTGTGATGATATTCCATGTTCTCACTGATCCTTTCCTTTCTTTTTGCAGCACTGGTCAAAAGTACATTTATACCGGGTCTAGTGATTCCTCTGTATATATATATGACCTGGTAAAAGAAAATTCTCAGATATTTTATGAATAGTTAACTGCATTTGTATGAAGAATTGACTTAATAAAATTTATATTTTGTAGGTAAGTGGTGCACAAGTTGCAAAACTTGATCATCATGAAGCACCAGTACGAGATTGTAGTTGGCACCCGTTTTATCCCATGATGATATCTTCAGCTTGGGATGGTGACATTGTGAGGTGGGAATTTCCTGGGAGTGATGAAGCCACTGTTCCTCCAAATAAAAGAGCAGGTCGAGTTCGTCGGAGAAATTTGCCTTATCTATAGCTTATGCTCTTTGTACATTGTGTCTCTTTATGGAACTTTTGTGTCTCTTCTTCCTCTCTTCTCCTACAGTTATAGAAAGGGTCCCAAAAATTTGTTATCATTATTTATACCTTGTTCTTCCGTTTTGCAAGTCTATCAGGGATGAACATGAAACCTTAGTTATTGTACAATGCTGTCCCCTTATGTATTAATAGACTCCAAATCGTTACTAACTTTAGCCTTTTCACTTTCTATTATATTTTCAAATTTCAAAGGCTGAAAGTTATATCAGATTAATAACAATAAGAGAAATAATCTAATGTTATTTTCTTTCTCTTTTACACTAGTATATACAATTCTGTTATTTTCCCTTTTCTTAACTAAACATGTCACTTCAGAGATGTTTTATCCTTCACTGTTTATAGTTAAGTTTTACATTTAAGTTTGATAAAAAATCATGTAATTAAATCAAAATAACAAAATATGTATAAGTAAAAAAAGAGGTTATATAAAGAAGGGTTACATGAAGTTCAGAAGAGTATGAATGCAATAAATGTATTCTGTTTACAAAAGAAACGGTTGAAATACTAAAATTATTGACTGGATTTTAAAAATTGATATTAACTTACTCTCATCACTTGTGAAAAAAACATCAGATGAAACCAGGTCTTGTTGGTATAATCAAGGGTGTTTAGAATCAAACTCATAAAAGAACAATTGAAATTTGATCATAAAACAATCGATAATAAATTAAAATTGAAAATATTTACAAGAGATGTGTGTGGAAGAGAAAAAAATTAATATACCTAATTTGTTTCACGTTCTATCTTTTTTCATTTTTGTCTATTCTTCTTTTAATTTGATTGGAAATGAAGTAAATCAATTAACTCCCCTTCGAATGAATTGTCTTTAAACCCCCCAAAGATTGAAAGGTCAAGAATCTATAATACCTATACAAGATTGAAAAAAGAATTGCAGAAGTTAGTTGAGAGAATTAAAGATATTGGAAACACGAATGAAGATATTATTTTTCAAAAACCAATAGAATGAATACACTTCTTAGCATATTATCGTCTACATGGTAAGATCTTAATTATCATGAAAGATATGATAACTAGAGTCACAATCAAAGATAAGGAGAGAACAAAAGAGGGAAGAATAATGCAAATTCAGACAATGGATCTTAATCAACAATAAAATGGATTCATGCTTTCCAAAATTTTATCTTTGACTATTGAAGTATAATTCATAAGTATGCATTACCCTAAATAACAATTATATGTTTAAAAAAGTTATTCAAAGTTTAAGACTAATAATAATTTCAGCTCATCAATAACTTCAACATCATAGCATGCTATTGGTGGTTAGATATGACTTCTTTTCTTACGACAACTTTGAAAACGAGTTTGAAGACTGGGTTGTTATGAGTGCACGAAAAACGAATCTTTATAATAATTAACATGATTATGTATGAAGGGTGGAGTTTTATTTGCATCCTAAAGTGGATCACAAGAGATGTGTCATCATCCTTATTAATGCTCGTGTGTGCATTTAGGGTTCATAATTGCCAGCATGCACTTGGAATATCCCTTTTGATAACTTTCCTCCCCAAAAACAACGTTCAAAGTGCATTCTCCATCTATGCATCGGCCAATGTTTTCATTTTAGTAATCATTTTCTATTATAATATACACTCCTTTTCTAGGTCAAATACTACATTCTAAGATTATGCATCCAAATATGTGTTACATCTTGAGAGTAGAGAATCAATGGGTTTGTACTCTATCCACTGGATAAATATCTCTTCCGTATTTGTATTTATATTTGTGTGAATATCCGTGATACGGGTACCTGCATATTTTTTTAATATCTACAGATATCTACGGGTACCTGTAGGTATTTACAAAAGAAAAAAAATAATATTTAATAAAAGGCTTAAATACCTTTTTGGTCCTCATTTTCGTAGTGTTTGTTGCGGATGACCCTCATTTTGACAAAATATTTAAAATGGTCCTCATTTTTACCGAATGTTTAAAATGGTCCTCATTTTTGCAATTCGTGTTTTATTTGGTCCTGTAACGCTGTTTAAATCATTAACAGAGCACTGTACAGGTGGCACGGTTTGTATTAGGGTATATGGCTAATTAACGTTAATTTTTCAATTTAGGAGAAATTTTGCAATTAGGAAAATTTATTCGTCTTCGTCTTTCTTGAGCTCAGATTTGCAGGAGAAGCAGCTAATACTTGTCATTTCATCATTGGATTGCAAAGGTATAGCAATAAGGTATCTCTGTAAGCATCAATATTTAACTCTTTAATCGTTAACATTACTCTTTCCCAAACTGCTAGGTGTGTGCTCCTAGCAGCCTTCCATAGTATCTTTAATTTTTTGCCAGAGAATCTTTTATTTGCATACAAATGCCTCATGCAAAATATTAGCTGCAATGACAATCCAATGATGGAATGACAAGTATTAGTTGCTTCCTCTGCAAATCCGAGTTCAAGAAAGACGAAGATGAAGAGATTTCCCTAATTGCAAAATTTCCCCTAAATTAAAAAAATTAATGTTAATTAGCCATATGTACAATGCTCTGTTAATGATTTAAACAACGTTACAGAAAATGACCAAATAAAACATGATTTGCAAAAAAAATGAGGACCATTTTTAAATATTCTGTCAAAATGAGGACCATCCGCAACAAAAACTACGAAAATGATGACCAAAAAGGTATTTAAGCCTTAATAAAAGAATTTAATCATAAATCCAAATAAAAATACAATGCATAACCTTTATAAATTTCAAACAAAGTGAAACTAATTCATTTAAATAGTGTTGTATGACAGTTTACAAATAAATGAATTTTTTTTAAAATCAATTGATAAAAAATAACACATTCAAAATCAATATGTTAATGTTTTAATAATTTTTTTAATTTAAATTAGAGTATAGCGGGTACGGGTATCTACGAGTACAAAATATTATGATAGTCGTACTCACGCCATTAACATGCGGGTATAAAAAATACTAGTACCAATTACTTGCGGGTATCCATTTTCAATATCCATTTCCTTTCCGTTACGAGTTTTATTCGCGGGGTACCCGCCCCGTTAACATGTGGGTATAAAAAATACTTGGACCTATTACTCATGAGTATCCATTCTCAATATTCATTTCTGTCCCGTTACAAGTTTTATTTACAGATACCCATGAATACGAATTTTTTTGACATCCTTAATTGAGAGGATTATGCTTCATTGAGATTGATTAATAATTGGATTTATTTTTTAACTCAATAATATATAAAGAAAAAAAATCACATAATCATTATCTTAACATTTTAGATTAAAAGTTGATTCATTCTCATTATTCACGTGTCTTTTAGAAAATCCCTCAAAAGATTTGTCATTAATATGTATCTCAAATCACATTAAATTGAGGAGAGGTTAAGCTTTGTGTAATTATGATTTTGATAGAATATTGGGTAAAGGAGTGTGGTGGCCGTACATTCAACACCCCCATCAAGTAAACTGATGAAAAAAAAGGCTCATTGGATGAAGGACTTCATGAATCATCATTCATGGAAGATGGACCAACATGATGATATCCCCTATGAAAAAAGAGAAATGACATGATAAGATGATACACAAATCACATCCTAAGCCATTTTCCTTTGTGTAAAAGAGTTTATCATTTAAGTTTTGGATATTTAGTAAGATAAAGAAAAACGTGTTGAACTTGGCCAATGAATATTTTCTCTCTCAATTAACATGGTGTGGCAAAATTATTAGATAATCTTGCATTTAAATTCGTGCTTAAGTTTTTATCTTAATTTTGAACATATGAAAGGACATTTATTGAGAGAAAAAAAAAAGTTCAATCTTTTTAATGGATCCTAGTATTTTCGAAAATTAGGTATTAACTTTGAAGGAAAGACATAACCAAGTTCACATGAAGAAAAAAAAGGTTGTCGTCCCTATCCATTTCCACTTCACGTGTATACTTTGTTCACTGTGTCTCTGGTGCAAGTAAAAATGCCACACATACTTTTTTTTAGCACGGAAAATTATCTTTTATAAATTTTTTACGATAGATATTTGATGAATGGATGAAAAAAAAATGATGTGACCTAGAAAAAAAATGTTTAATGTGTATTAAAAAATAAACCTTGTCAAATTTTATTAAAAAAAATTGTTAATATATCATATTCCTTTTTAATACTACTCCAACACCTTTACAAAAATATCTTGTGTCATTTGTTTGAAAGTAGCAGAATTTATTTTATTTTTTTTGAAATATCGTTAGTAATAATTTTCTCATGTAGATATAGACTGTTAAAATAATTTAAGTGTAAAAATTAACATTAATTTTAGATGGTGTGGGCTAAATAGTGTTTTTTATTTCTATCTAATTTTTTTTTAAAGAACATTGATTATGAAGATGTTTAGATGATATAGAAAGACATTGAAAGAAGTATCTATGCTTAGTATATTTTTGAAAGGATAATTAATTTCTAAAGTGAAAAAAAAAATGGATGAAAAAAAGAAGAAGAAAAGATGATGTTATATACACTTTCACGTGTACAAAGTTTATGAGAGGTTAGTGAAGGACGAAAGCCCAAATTAAAGAGAGACATTTGTCGCAAAAAGCATAACATCTTTTGCTGCATAAATTTTCCCAAATTTCATTTTTCTTCGTTTACATTTTCTATGTTTTCTATCTCTAAATCAATTAATCAAAATATTCCATTCATGATTGTCTTTTGTAGAAAACAAATAAAGAAAAACTTAAAAAGACAATTTCTGTCTACAGGTAAACAAAATATATTTTAAATGGCGGAAATTATTAAACAGTGAATTTATATTTCTCTGGCATACAATTTTTTTGTTCAATTTTATTCTTTAATAAATAATTTTTAAATCAAATAATTATCTTAACAATTTTAACTTTTTAAGTTGCCTTTTTTGTAAATATAATTATTATTTTAAAATTGACATTTTTATTGAACTTAACTATTTTTTAAACTAAAATATCTTTTTATATAAAATAAATAAAATTTATATACAGTAGAATTGTAAAAGTAATTTACATTTTATTACAACAAATAAATTATACAAATACATAAAAAACTTGAATATGCTTATCCCATTAAAAAACTATATTTTTCAAATAATAAATAAGATCAAACTCACCCAATCTTTTGTTTCAATCTGAATTTTGGAAAGTAAACATTTATTTGTTAAAGTAATCTTAAGTTTAGGTGGAGCAGAAAAAACATCTTTTGGTGAAATTTCTATATATAGTGGCGAGAATATGCTAAGTAGTGGCTATGGCCCATTACATCTATAAAAGTACTTCACTTTTTGACCAAATTATAAACACACTTTTTTTTTTTCTTTTTCTTTTCTTACTTGAAAAATGATACACATTTCCTCTTTAGGAAAAGGCATCATCTTAATACACACAATTTTATTTTTAAAACCATATTTATAGCATAGCATTTCATAGTCGCTCAATAGGAATATAGTTATTGCCCTATGAGTGGATACAACACAAATTAAAAATTTTATAAAGTTATTGCAATCGTATTTTGGTACATTTAGTTTCTATAATGAAATTTGGTAAGGATCATATAATGTAAGTTGAAATTTTATAAATTTTTTAATTGAATAAGTTTTAAATGTTCCACACACACACACACACACACATATATATATATATATATATATATATATATACATTTTTATTTATGTGTTAATATAATTTATTTTTTGAAATCGTGTGTATCTAATAAATTAATCGTTTTGTTTAAGTATTTTCATTATTTGTGATAAGTTTATTTTTATGAGTCAATTAAGTTGTCTCATGGTGATCTTAATAGTAATACTCATCTTAAGTTTTTTCTACAACTTTTCAGGATGTGATATATTATCATAAAACATAAAAACATATATGGATTACTCGTGATTGGAGTCTTGGTCCTTTATGTTTTTTAACATATATAAAAATTAATATATAAATAAAATATTTTCTTTTAATTTTAATTATACTTATAAAAGCATTTTAATATTTTCTAAAAATCCATTATTGTCGATTATTACAATAAAAAATGAATAATAAAAAGGTCTACAAATATTTGAGAGATTTAAATAAAAATATTAAATTGTACCAGATCTAATCCAAAATAAAGTTGTTTAGTATATAAAATAAAAATGGGCTAGAAATCATGAAAAAAAAAATGATTTAAGTTTTAAACTTTTTTAGAATGATAGTATTTGTATTACTACAATTTGACTTTCTCTATGAGGCATATATTCCTGGAAGTGATTAAGCGCACATGCAGTGGAAAAAGTCATTCCTTCATTCATTCATATAATAAAATCAAACTCACTTTTTTGCTCACAAATCAACACCATTTACTCTCTACCCTCGCTGATTCTCTCAAAAAAATATCACAATCCCACACCAATTAAATTAATTTATAAACTAAAAACTGTGTATGTAATCTAAAACACAATAAATTTGTTTTCCTTCACACACCCATCAGAAATTATTAAAGAATATGACTTCTATTTGATTTCAAGACATTTAAATTTTTATAATTTATAAAAAAATTAATTAATTAATACAACATCACTTAAGAACTTCTGCAGCAGCACGCACCAATGGCATTCTCTCTTCTGAACTACACAACTTTTTTAGTCTCTCTCTCTCTCTGTCAACTGCAGAGAGGAACTCTCTTTTCTCCACACACCAAAACATTCATATTAACTTAACTTATCCACATTCTCTCAATTATTCTTCAACACTCAGCAAATTATTCTTCAACAATTACCAACACCATTCTCTCATTTCTTCTACTCAAAATAATGGAACTCTCCATCTTTAAGCTTGCATTATCCATAACTGAGCACTTAGAAATCATTGTAGATGTTACTCAACAAAACAAGTTCTCTGTATCAACCTTTTCAGCACCACAGTTCTATCTATACGTGTGTTGGTAACTGCTATCTGCCTTCACTTCTCATCATACTTTTTCTTTTATCTATATTATATATTATACTCTTGCAAGAGAACATTTAGATCATAAATAATTTATAAGTTGGTCCAGATTTTATTTTATAAGTTAGTTTTTTGGAATCAAGTTAATTTTAAAGCTTAAACGTTACTAAAAATTAGTTTTGTTTATGAAGTTGAATTAGACTTAAAGTTTGAATATTATTCAAATGAGACTGTATTGTTAAATTTTTTTTTTCACTTTTACACTGTTTATTTTGTTTGTCTTTTCTATTTTACTGATAAGTCAGAATCATCCTCAGCTTAAGATTAATGAAAAGGAAAAAATCAACCCAAAAAATAAAAATAAAATGTTTTTTTTTTAAATCATTTTCATTGTTGTCTTTTGTTTTATGGTGTAGACCAAACAGCAACAAGTACACCTGTAACTATGCTATTCATCAAAGAAATGGAATAACAGATTTTTAAAGGTAACCACAAGTAAAGATCATGAGTCACCCCAATCCCAATATACTCTTTTAGCATTTACTTACTTTTCAAAATTAAGTAATTCTTTTTCTGCTTCTTCTTTATCCTTCTCTTCTCCGTGGATTGCCAGAATAGATTAATATTGCATGTATGCAATTTCATGCACTACAAAGCCAATGAACACCTAAATTAAGTTGTTTTCCAATTCTACTTTTCTAACAGGGGTGTGTGACCTAATAATTTATTTACGTTCCTTTCACTTCCTCCACACAATAAATGAATTCTCTCTTCTTTACATGTTTTTCGCAGCTCTTACTTTATGTTCATCAAAACTCCTTTTGACTCTTTGACATTCCAACTGCATACTTTGTATGCAACAGAATTCTAGGTTACTCCAAAAGTAGAGAGAGAATGTCTCCAATGAAGTTTTGTGTAGCTGTGGTATTGGTTATGTTAGCAACTACCATGGAAGGCCAACATCATCGAATTCTTTTGGATACAGATGTTGATACTGATGATGTATTTGCTCTGCTCTACCTTTTGAAGCTCAATAGATCAGAGTTTCAATTGGAGGTTAGAACACCAAACCAAATTCAGAAACATATGGTGTATTTCCTTTATCTGTTTTCTTATTTTTGTTCTACTGTCATTGCTTTCATTCACCAAGTTGAAATCATTTTCATATTTTAGTAAATCTGACTAATAAAGGATCTGTCATGGTAAAAAGTGGTACTTTTTCTTTCTTTCTTTTTACTGGATAAGCCATAAGCAGTGTTTCATGTGTTGGATTTGATCTTATGAAGATGACATTGCATGTATGACATGATGAAAAGGATGATTATGCCATGCACTATTTTAGCATTTTGGATATGGAATTTTGTGATGTTTGAAGTGTGCATATACATGTAACTATAGGGAGTGACAATTAGTGCAAATGCTTGGACTAACGTGGGACATGCTGTGAATCAAGTTTATGACATACTTTACATGATGGGACGAGATGACATAGCAGTTGGAATGGGAGGTGAGGGTGGAATACTCCCAAATGGTACCATACTCCCAAATGTAGGTGGATATCTTTCAATGATAGAACAGGTATATATGTCTCATCTTTTTTCTTTTTGTTTTCCTTTTCCAAACACATCATAAGACAAAACTTATGAAAGTGTTCATGTTCATGTTTTATGCAACATCATATTCATGTTGATGATTGAAATGTTGGATCAAATGAAATTCATTGGATTAGGGAATGACAACAACAGGAGGTTGCAGATACAGACAAGCCATTCCTAAGGGTCGAAGAGGGCTCTTAGATATTGATACTAATTATGGCATACGAAAAGCTTTCCTTCCACAGGTATATAATAAACATTGTTAATTCCAACATGCTCCTTTGATAATGAGTTTCATTGAAACTAAACTGATTCATTTGTTGGAATATCTTGTAATCTGTGTACTAATACTGATTTTTTGTTGTTGATTGAGAATTAGGGGAGAAGAAAATACACTCCCTTACAACAAGCAACTGCTCAGGAAGTGCTGATTGAGAAAATATCTGCAGGTCCAATAACTTTGATTGTGATTGGGGTGCAAACAAACATTGCTCTTTTTCTTATGAATAATCCACACTTGAAGAAAAATGTGAAGCATATTTACATCATGGGTGGTGGTGTAAGGTCAAGAAACCCAACTTGTTGCCCCCAAAATGCTTCCTCTTCCTGTGTTCCTAAGCAATGTGGTGACCCAGGCAATTTATTCACAAACTATAAAGCTAACCCTTATGCAGAGTTCAATATATTTGGTGACCCTTTTGCAGCATATCAGGTTACTCTCAAACTCTGTGTACAATTATTGATTCTTAAAAAGTTAAAGTGTGTTTCAATCATTTGCATTAAAGGATTATACAAATTATTTAGATAAATTTTCAACAACACTTGTAGTAGAACTGTATCTAAAGTTTTGTCCTCATTCTGAATGTTGTTCTAGGTTATTCATTCTGGTATACCTATTACACTTGTCCCTCTTGATGCAACAAACACAATCCCCATCACTGAAGAATTCTTTAATGAATTTGAGAAAAGTCAAGACACATACGAGGCACAATACTGTTTCAAGTCCTTGAAAATGGCTAAAATGGCTCGTGATAATTGGCTTGACAACCAATTTTACACGGTAACATCTCAATAATATGTGCCTATGCTATATATGATGTTTCTTATCAAACATAAAAAGGAGTTTATACTGATACTACTCGTTGTTAACAGAGTTATTTTATGTGGGATTCTTTCGCATCTGGTGTAGCAATCTCAAGCATGAGAAACCCCAATAAAAAAAATGAATTTGCTGAAATGGAGTACACAAACATCACTGTAATCACTTCAAACAAACCATTTGGAATATGTGATGGGTCTAATCCATTCTTTGATGGCCTCAAAGTACCTAAATTCAATCTAAAGAAAGGTGGAGTGCACAGTGGCCATGTTCAACAAGGGCTTAAAGATCAATTTTGCTTTGTGAAGAATAATGGGAAAGGTAGATGTCAGGTACTTGCTTTTATCTTTGGTTTCATCTTTGAGATTATACACATACTTAATCAAAGTATGGAGTCAGATTCTCAATTGATTTTTTTTATTTTGTCTTCTCTTGAACATTAAAAATATACTGTATTAATATTTTAAATATTTTTTTAATATATTTTAAAACATTAAAATTAGTAATAATTAATGTATTATGAAAACACAAAAGAGAAATCGCAAAAAAATTCCAGAAGAGAGTCCGAATTCAAAAAAATGGTTTTGTTTATTACTTACAAAATGTGTTATCTGTGTAGGATGGTTATACATATGAGGTGGATGGTCCTAACTCAGTGAAAGTACTTATTGCTACTAAAGCAAAGCCTAACCAAGATGTTAGGAGTCCACTTGACAAACAATATTTCAAAAGCCTCTTGAATGTAAGTTTGCTTTTATTTTACTTTAACCTATTTAATTTCGTTTTATTACTAAAAAAACAACTTTGGTGAGGAATAAAGTCATCATAAATTAAATAAAATTATGTTAAAAAACTGTTAGTAACCAAAGTTGTGACAAAAAGAAAAAAAAAGTCATCACAAACATTTTTGTGAGAGATAATATGTTCCAACCTATAAAACACCTATTTAATATATATGTTATTCCTTCACAAATGATAACGAATATAAACTTTCCCAACAAATTGTGAAGGATTTGTGTGTTAGAAAGAATACATGAATACGAAAAGAATTTTATATTATGCTAAAGTGTTTGTTAAATTTATTTTTTAGTTATTGTAGACACCTTTAATGTTGATATTTATTAACAGTATTTTTTTTTTAATTATGAGATATAGAAAATAATCAATATTATATATATATATATATATATATATATATATATAT
>Ga0099823_1005517_pt1 | contig 12645 bp, 18 predicted proteins | sample CowpearedBW_FD_76831 | JGI IMG/M metagenome (GOLD analysis project Ga0099823, IMG submission 76831) | Root nodule microbial communities of legume samples collected from California, USA - Cow pea red BW | ecosystem: Host-associated > Plants > Roots > Nodule | place: USA: California | collected... | reverse complement strand
ATATAAAAAAAAAAAAGAACAATAACATTAAATTAAAAATTAAAATACAATGAAGAAAAAGAACAAAAAAAGTTAAAATATAACAAGTAAGAGACTCTGGTTAAAGAAAAAAACTAATTCTTTATACTGTATATACACAGTTAATACGCGAACGAGCGCGGTGTTAACTCTGATGATTCTCAGAAGCAAAGTGCAGTTAACATTTTTCCACGGAAGAAAATAAGTATCCATAGAGAGTGACATGACGGCTGAGGCAACGGTCTGATGAAATGTGCGAACGGTGATGGTGTACACCGCGAAGCACTAGATCTGCGGGCCGTGACCTCTCCGAACTCCATACTCAAACTAGCTCTTCCAACTCAACACTCTCACTCACTGCACCACCGCGCTCTCTTCTCTCTCTTTCTCCGCGATTTCATTTCCATGGATCTTTCCTAATTCTTCAGATCCACCATGGCCAACTTCCTCGCTCAGTTCCAGACAATAAAAAACACCTCCGATCGCCTCGTCATTTCAGGTATTTCATCACTATCTTCCTCTCATCGCTTTGTAACCGAAGATCCAATCTCCTCCGTTCTCTCTGCATTCGCTTGTGGTTTCCTAGCATTGTGCTATTCGCAATCGCATTGAAACGCTCCGTTTCTTTCCGTTTTTATCTTTAAAGGAGCTCTGTATTAGTTTTAGATCGCGGTGTAGGGTTTTAGTTGCGTTTCACTGCAATTTATTATTCTGCCTATGTGATATTAGTATTTTCAATAATTGCTGATTGTAATTATCGAACTTAGGAATACTTCAATTTCAATTTCAATGTATTGTGATGATCGTTTCAAGGTAAAGATGAGCGAGGTCCATTGGAAACTGCAAAAATAGTCTCAACTGTTGTCATTGTTGACAATGAATAGTCGCAGTGGAAGCAGAGACAGTAATAAACAGTAGATGTAGTATTATTGATCTGGATGTGTGCGTGAGAATGTGTGTGCATGTGACTTCTTTATATTGATGCTTTGTGAATTGATTCTCAGTGGAGGATGTGAGTGACTTGTGGCCAACTGTCAAACCTGCTTTTGAGGGGCGTTCGCCGTTCAAACGGGCGACTTTGAATAACAAGACGCGGAACCCTGTCTTTGTTGACGCATTGCCAGCCGAGTTCATATTAACTACTGATTCAAGACTACGCAGCCGGTTCCCTCAGGAGCAGTTTTTATTTTGGTTTCGAGAGCCTTATGCAACAGTTGTACTTGTCACCTGTGAGGTAACAAGAATTCTAGTTTATATTTTTTAGGTTGCAGTACAAAATTGCATGTTTTAATAACAACTTAGGTTAGATATGAAGAAGTTTTTGCTGTTACAGTAGAAAGAATTGAGTATTGTTGTTATTATTATAAATTAGAAGATGAGAAGGTTTTTGATGTTGTAATATAGAGAGTAAATGGCTGTTAATAAGGGGAAGAAAATATATTTGTGGTTACATGTTTTGATTCAATAACATCATCTATCAGTTTTTCAAGCTACATATATTTTTTATTATTCCTTTCAAGTTAGTTAAGAGAGAAGAGAGCATAACACGAAGGCGAGTGACAATGATTTCAGCAAAAATTTCTCACTTTGATGGCTTACATATGATTATTAGAGTGAGTTGATGGAAAATCTTCCTCATCATGCCAATGGTCTAGGGAGGTTGGTTGAAACTAGTTTTGAGGAGTCCGATGAAGGGGTTGTGTTGATTGAAGTAGAGTTGCAGCAGTTGGGAAATGCCAGTACAAAGATCATAAAGTCAAACATTATCCTTTTCGGGCTATTGATAGATCAATCTTTGAACAAGCCTCGGACAGGCTTCATATCACATCCAATATTGATTGGGATTCCCTAAATTGAAAATTTATGTGCAATGATCATGTGAAGTAGTTAGTTCTTAATTGTTTGAGAAGAGCGTTTGAGGTTCATGAAATGAAAGTATATGAAACCATTACTCATATTTGGCTAGAATAATGGTAGTGGCCAACAAAATGAGGAGCAATGGAGAAGGTATGCTTGACTCAGAAGTGATGGAGAAAATTCTTCAAAAATTGGTGGAGAGATTCACCTATGTTGTGGTTTCGATTGAGTAGTCAAAAGAGAAAGAAAGAATGTGGTCGACGAGCTTCAAAGCTCTCTAGTGGTTCATGAACAAAAGTTTAAAAGAAGTAGTAGAGATGGGGAATGAACACACAAGGTGGAAAATAGTTGAGAAAGGGGAAGAGGAAGAGGAGCATATTGGGGTTGAGGATGTGGACAATGAAGACAATCTTTCTCAAAGGCCAAGGAGGAATATTTGAAGTGCCACAATTTGTGACATTTTCAATTTGAATGTCTCAAATGGAACAAAGAGTCAAATTACGTTGAATTGGACAAAGAAGAGGAAGAGGAGCGTATTGGGGTTGAGGATGTGGGCAATGAAGACAATCTTTCTCAAAGGCCAAGGAGGAGTATTTGAAGTGCCACAATTTGGGACATTTTCAATTTGAATGTCTCAAATGGAACAAAGAGTCGAATTACGTTGAATTGGACAAAGAAGAGGAGCTTCTTTTGATGGCTTTTGTAGAAGAAAATAAAGCCAAAAGAAACGATGCATGGTTCTTGAACTCTTGATGTTCTAATCATATGTGTGGAGACAGAGGAATGTTCTCTAACATGGTAGAAGAACATAAGCATTCTGTTAAGTGTGAAAATAACTCTCCAATGTTTGTGGTTGGAAAAGGCAATGTAAGATTGGTGATTAATGGAACTACTTTTCTTATTCAAGATGTAATTTATGTTCTTTAGCTTCGAAACAACTTGTTGAGTATGAGGCAGTTGCGGGAAAAAGGTCTTGCTATTTCATAAAAAATGGAATATGTAATATCTATCATCCAAGCAAAAGATTGATTGCACATACGAAGATGAGTATCAATTATATGTTTATTCTTCTCAATGAAAGCTCCAACAATAGTGCCCCTATTCAAGAATGTTTGGATACTTCCTCAAACTAGCTTACTTTTGGCATCAAAGGTATGGACACTTAAGCTATATGGGATTAAAGGCGCTACAAACAAAAAAAATATGATGTGTGGACTACCTGAACTAGAAGTCTTAAATGTTTCTTGTGGAGTTTGTTTTGTCAATAAGCAACACCATAATCCTATTCCCGAGAAGAGTGAATGGTGTGCTAATAAGATATTTGATCTCATACATGCATATTTTTGCAGACCAGAAGAGCCTATATCACATAGTGGAAAGAGGGATCTCCTGTGCTTCATTGATGATTACAGTCATATTTGCTTTTTGAAAAGTCAGATGCCTAGGAGTGTTTCAAGACTTACAAGAAATTAGTAGAAAATAAAGCAGAAACATCTGTGAAGTGTTTGTGGACGGACAAATGAGAATAATTAACTTTCAATTTCAAATCATTTTTGTGAAAAAGGTGGAATAATAGACAATTGATTAGAGCGTATACACCACACCAAAATGGGGTTGTAGAAAGAAAAAATAGAACAATGATGAATATCGTATGTTGTGTGCTCTTTGCTATACAGGTTCCCAAATCTTTCTAGGCTGAAGTTATAAATTGGGCATTTTACTTGTTGATTCGATGTCCAACATTGCTATGAAGAGCATCACTCCTCAATAAGCTTGGAGCGGAGTCAAACCTTTAGGAGAATACCTCCAAGCTTGTGGTTGCGCACATATGCACATACCCGAGACAAAAAGAGGTCAAATTGATGATAATAGTTTTCCTTGTATCATGTTGGGTGTGAGTGATGAGTCAAAGGGTTACTGTCCTTTTGACCTAAGACAAATAATTAGTAAGGATGTAGTTTTTGAGGAAGAAAAAAAGTTGAGATTGAGAATGAAATTATAAAAACCAAATAGAAGCAAAATTGGTTTGGGGTAATGATGGTTTCAATGGTGAGGAAAGTGAGGGAGAGTAATGGTGATGATTTAGAGGAAGATGAAGAATTTGGTAATGCTAGTGAAGATAATGTGAGGGGTAGTGATGCTAGTAATGAAAATTATATGAAGGATAATAATGCTAATAATGAAGTAAGAATTCACATGTAAAGGCAATTGAAAGAAGAAGAAGGACACTAGCTTGGATGGAAGGATTTGTGAGTGGTGAGGGGTTGAGTGTAGAAGCATAAACCTACATGGTACAAAACATTATGAGTGATGATCCAGCTTTGTTTCTTGAAGTTGTGGAGCATGATAAATGGAGGAAGGTTTTGGACAATAGAATAAGTTCACTAGAAAAAGACCAAACTTGGGAGCTCATGGATCTGCCAATTGGAGTGAAATGAATTTTCAAGACAAAATACATTTGATAAAACTGATTACATAGAAAGTTACTTTTATTTTTACTTTTGATAATAAGAATTTGCAATGATTTATCCCTTTCCTATTGGAAAAAAAAATCTGTTTTCATATATAGTATTATGTCTGTTTTAGATACATTCTTGGGCTTGTACTTAACTTTTGAGCTTTTAGTTTAGATGACTGATTTCTTACATGGTATGCAACCTTTTTAATTAGGGGAGCTGACATTTGGTGCTTGTTAATCCTTTCTAGTAGCTATATTGTTTTAGCACAAGGTGATGTATGTATTCTTTGTCCAAGCTTCAATTTCCAATGAACTTTAATGTGAAGTGATTTCGGAAAAACAACATTTTGGATTTGCACCTGACTTCTTTAGCTTCTATGATTATAAATAAGTTGCATGGCATCCTTTTTTATTTAAAATGTCCAGTCTTCAGATAGTTGCTACAATGCATCCATTTTAATTCATTGGATTTGACTAGGTTTGTTTCTGCACACATTTCCTGCTCACTATTTGTAACTTTTGTTGGCATTAAGATTGAATTTTAAATGTTATTTCTTGTTGGTTCTGTTGAATTAGCTTGATGATGCCCTGATGTGTTGCTAGTTTCCTTTCTTGTGAAAAACAATTCTGATCACTTTTTACCTGTTTTGGAAGTTTTTTCAAATGTTGGAACAGAAATTATTGTTAATCTGCTGACGAAATTCATTAAGGAGTTTTATTTCATAGGTTGATCTATACTTGGTGTATAACTATCATGTTGAATTAGCCTGATTGTGGTTAGTTTTCTTGCTTGTTAAAAGAATGCTGATGTTTTTTACATGTTTTTGGGAGTTCTTCGAATAACAGTATGTATTGATAATCTGATGCAGAAAACATTATAAGAGCTTAATTTCATGGTTTTAATAGGTTTTTGGTGTATAATCCTTTCAGTTATTGATTCAGTTGTGGGATCTATTGTGTAGTTTAACTCTTAATTTTATTCCCAGGATCTAGATGAGTTCAAAAATATCCTTAAACCTCGTTTGAAATTAATTGTCCAAAATGATGAAAGGGAGTGGTTCATTGTATTTGTATCAAAAGCTCATCCAGCAAATGATCAGGCAAACAAAATGGCGAAGAAAGTATATGCTAGACTTGAAGTTGAGTTTAATACCAAAAGAAGAGAAAGGTAACCTGACAAATTAGACTTGCAACAAGTGAGCTCTTCCCTTCTCCAATGGAAGTTTGAATGTTTTGTTGATAGTTTGCTGATATTCTTTACAACTCAATATGTTTTATCAACCTTTTGATATATATTACAGAATATGATCAACACATAGGAATTTAAACTATTTAATTGTTTATTGTTTTGGTTAGTATGAACTTGATGTGTCGATATAGAAAGCAAAAGTGGTGCTTGGAATTTAGCTTCAAGGTTCACTCTTATACTTTCTTTCAATAGGATTATTTGATACGTTTTCTTATTTCTTTCATAAATAAATATTATGGAATCATCTGTTAACATTATACATGCAAGTGGTTGAGACTTTTTATGGTAGAGTTAGGAAAAAACACTGTGATAGTTACCAAACAGAAATAATAACAATTGAGAAAGATAAAAGATTTATTATTCAAGTTTATGTTTAATATTTAGTTTAATTGCATTAATGACACAACTTAATTTTCTTCCCTTTTTATTGACAATTTTATTTCCTTCTCATTTGATGCTTTTAACATGGTTGCTTCCTCATCTAGATGTTGCAAATATGACATGCATTTTCCTGAAGCAAACTTTTGGGAGGATCTAGAATCAAAGATAATGGAATGCATTAGAAATACCCTGGATAGACGTGTACAATTTTATGAGGATGAAATACGAAAGCTCAGTGAACAGCGCCTCATGCCAGTCTGGAACTTCTGCAATTTTTTTATTCTAAAGGTTAATGCTATTTTGATGAATTATACTTAAAAGTGCAATAAATGATTTTGACGTATGAAAGTCCAACCTTTGTTGTTCTTTATAAGTTACCCCTTTCTGCTAATTCTGGGAGCTTTTGGGGTCTTTAAATAAATTTGTATTCTGTGCTCAGGAAAGCTTGGCTTTTATGTTTGAAATGGCTCACCTTCATGATGATGCGTTACGGGAATATGATGAGCTGGAACTCTGCTATCTTGAAACAGGTGCTTGATGCTTAGTTTCTTTCTCTGTTGTTGTAGCCAAATAAAGTTGATGTTTTTAGATTGACAATTTTGTTCTTTATAAACCCCCTTCACGGGAACATTAAATCTTGTGTCTAACAGATAGTCTCCTGTGAACAATGAAAATTGATTCAAATGACTGAAATGAATGCAGTTAACATGACTGGAAAGCAGAGAGATTTTGGAGGGGCTGATCATGGTGATGATCAGGCAGCATTGCTTAATCCAATAAATAAACCATTGACACAGATGGTTCAAGAGGACTCGTTTAGGGAGTTTGAATTCAGACAGTATCTGTTTGCATGTCAATCAAAGGTTTGCCCTGGCCAGAACACTTATATAATGCTAAACATGTTAGCAGCTTAGTTGTAAAACAAATTTAGATTGATTTTGCTCTAATGTCTTCTTTGCTGTTTGTAAGCTTAGCTGCTTCTTTGCTTGTATTATTTATGATATATATGATTTAAGATCATGGTTCTCAAAATTGGACCGCTGGTTATACTGAAAATCAGTCTCTAGTCTAGTTCGGTTGTGGTGCACAACTGGTGATGTACAGAATCAGTGTCAAACTAGTAAAAATCCGGTTCAACAAAAGATAATAATAAATTACAATTTTAACTTTTTTCTTACAGTTTAGATGATATGCATATTTATTTAAACTTTTTATGCATTTTAAATGCAAAGAACCCATAAATTTAAGTTTTATTTAGTTTTGAGCAAGATAAAATTATGATATTATATATTTTTTGACATCATTTAGCGTGTTTTTAATTATTAAAATAGTTTTATTAATATTGGTTTGACCCACCGATTGAACCATCTTAACTGGTCTAATGACCAATTTGGTTTTGAAAACATTGTTTAAGATGCAATTTATAGATCAGACTGAATTTTACCTTTTGCATTCAATTAAAATAAATATAAAATAATTTGCATGAAAACACGAAAAATTGGTAGTGCAGTACTCTTCTTTATAAATAAGGATACTCATGTATGTACACAACACAAAAAATTCATTATTCCCGATTTCTTATCAACATGGTGTTAGTGCAGTACCATCCTCCATGACCTGGTTTGTCACTAATCCATTCAACAATTCCTAAAGTTTAATCTATTTGGTCTTTGTCACTGATTTAGAGATGTTTGTGCTCCAAAAATTGTAATATCCAAAGCCTTTTTAACGACTATCTGTTTGTGTTGTCATTGACATTTTGTGTTCAGGTACTATACTGCAAGTAACCATCCTTTTAACTGAATTATGTGGCTTACTAAATTACTGTCATTTTGCAGCTCTTATTCAAGCTACATCGTCCCATTGAGGCTGCAACACGAGGCTATTCATTCATAATAAGCTTCTCTAAATCATTGTCCTTGCATGAGGTATTTGATTTACTGTATTTGATCAAATGCTCTCTTCACGTGTCTATATTACTATATTATTCCAGTTTGAGTTGTATAATTTTTTTGTTTCTCACATTTTGACTTCATTATGATATTTCTTTTCAGCGGATTCTGCCATTTTGTATGCGTGAAGTCTGGGTAGCAACTGCTTGCATGTCTTTAATTAAAGCAACCACTTCAAATTATACTGATGGAAATGTGGCGCCTGATATAGAGAAGGAGTTTTTTCGTCTTCTGGGGGACCTATACTCTCTAGCTAGAGTTAAGGTAGGATTCTCATGAAGTTGGTAAATAGACTGGATATCTATTTTGTTTTGATGCAGTCTTCAAATGAGACAACTCCAATGACAAAAATGCACCATTTAGAAATGGAGTTGAATCAACGTCATCTTTTTCATCCTCGTTTAGTCTGCCATGTTGATTATCAACTACATTGATATTGTGTTCCATACCATTGTTAACAAGAACTGCTTTCTAAATGTTATATATCTTGGCAGTTCATGAGGCTTGCCTATTTAATTGGGTATGGAACTGATATAGAAAGAAGTCCTGTCAACAGGTACATCTTTTTGTGATTGCAGATCAACATTTTCTTTTGCATTTTCTTCATCAGATCATGCTGTATTCCTTTCATTGATTGTGTAGTGCATGATTAGTTACATCATAGTTGGTATAGTGTTCCCTGTTTCTGGTTTAATAGTTGTTTCTTTCCCTTTGAGCAGTGCTTCCCTCAGCTTGCTACCATGGCCTAAGCCAGCTGTCTGGCCTTCAGTTCCTGGTGACTCATCTGTGGAGGTGCTTGAGAAAGAAAAGGTATTGTAGTCATAATCATGGGAATGACTTCACAATTTACCAGATTGTCACCCAACAGAAAGTATAATTAACAAAAAAATTTGTTCACTCCTGGACATTCACTATTATACCAACTGGTGTGGTATGAAAAAGGATCTTAATTTGGAATTTGTCTCGCCTGACCCAGTACATGTGTGGTGCATAGTTCCATGTGTATAAAATAGAGGAGGGTTGTATGATGCAGCCAATAGCCAACATAAAAGTTTTTAGAATCTTCGCATCGAAGTTGATTTGAATCATACAAAGTAATTTTTAGCAGTCATGATGTTTTTCTAAACTGGTCTGTCTGGCCTCCATCAGTCAACATTTCACAGGTTATTGGAATTGAAAGATATTGCCCTATGAGCCCACATATTTTGCACCAGCCGAAGGCACCAATTAACAACATATGGCTATGCTTTTCATGCAACTGTTTCAAACCCATTTTCTTTTTGTAAAAATGTTCACTTAATTTTTGGTTCAAGGCTTTTTGTCATTTCTTTTATTCCTGTATTATAAATTGAAAATATTTTTTTTAACTAGAAGTAGAAAAAATTGATTATTTCTTTCATGGGAACTGAATTTACTGTGGCCTGATAGAGAAAATATTCTACCCAACCAGTTACTCTACCGTCTCTCATTTCCCCTTTCTTCCCTTGTTCTGCAGACTCACGATACTTCCCACAAAAGTTGCCACATATGCCAGTTTTGTTATTGTCTATAATCCCTCCCCCTTCTGCCCTCACCCTAGTTGGAGCATCCTAACGATTTCTTGTAGTAGAATTAGAATCTCACTTGAAATAGTGAGATCAAATTTACATAGGAAATGGGTTGAGTTGAGTTTATGTTGTATGTTTTATTACTATTATTATTATTATTATTATTATTATTATTATTTGTTTCCCTAGATTTATACCCATCATATTTTACCTTAAATAATATGATTATATATTTGTAGCTTATTCTCCAAACAACTTCCAGAACCAAGCACTTTGGTATCCAGAGGAAACCCCTGCCCCTTGAACCTACTGTTCTTCTGCGAGAGGCCAACAGGCGCAGGGCCTCACTTTCAGCTGGAAGCGTGTCTGAAATGTTTGACAATCGTCAGGGTCCAATGGATGGGTAATAAAATGCAATATATTTTGTTACAAATGGATTCCTTTTTCACGTCTTGGTCAGAAATCCTATATTTTTCCTATTACAATTCGGGTTTTTTTATCAATCTGATTTGTATGCTGACAGATCAGGTTTCGATGCATCCACAAGAATGTCACCACACAAAGCACCTCCAAATTCCATGACACGTACAAATTCTTCACCAGGAAACTTTGATAGTTCAATTGACCGACCAATGAGGCTTGCTGAGATTTTTATTGCGGCTGAGCATGCTTTGAAGCAAACCATTTCTAGTCCAGAACTGTGGAAATCTTTATCATCATCTGAAGAATTTGAGGTATCGTCTTAGTGTGATGCATAGTACAAGTTCAATGAAATTACTTTCTAAGATCCCTCTTTGATAGTTTCTGATAATTTATCCACATCTCTGATTGTGTTTTACATTTTCCTCCTACTGAATGCTCCTTGAATACTTGTAAACATGTTCGTTAATAGTTTACCTCTTGAATAAATGAGTAATATGTATCTTGGTTGTGGGCAGAAAAAATATTTAGAGCTAACTAAAGGAGCTGCTGACAATTACCATCGTTCTTGGTGGAAAAGACATGGTGTTGTCCTTGATGGTGAGATAGCAGCTGTCGCTTTTAAGCATGGGAATTTTGACCAAGCTGCAGAGTCATATGAGAAGGTTTGTGCACTGTATGCTGGTGAAGGATGGCAGGATTTGTTGGCTGAGGTTCTTCCCAATTTAGCTGAGTGTCAGAAGATGATAAATGATCGAGCTGGCTACTTATTATCTTGTGTGAGGTTACTTTCTCTTGATGAAGGATTATTTTTGACCAAGGAGCGCCAAGCCTTTCAGTCAGAAGTCATCCGTCTTGCTCATAGTGAAATGAAGGACCCTATACATCTTGATGTATCGTCATTAGTAACATTTTCTGGAAACCCTGGGCCTCCTTTGGAGTTATGTGATAGAGATCCCGGTATCCTTTCTGTAACTGTATGGAGTGGGTTTCCAGATGATATAACTCTTAATTCAATCACTCTAACATTAAATGCAACATATAATACTGATGACGGTTTAAAGGTATTTGTTGTTAGGAGCTATTTACTCTTTTCAATTATAGTATGAGAAGTATATAGCTTTTAATGATTAACTCATTTATTTAAATTGTTTTAGGCATTGAAGAGTTCTACAGCTGTTGTGTTACACCCTGGTCGGAATACCATTACCTTAGATCTACCACCTCAGAAACCAGGATCTTATGTTCTTGGAGTTCTCACTGGACAGATTGGAGAGTTGAGGTTTAGATCTCACAGTTTTTCAAAAGTTGGTCCTGCAGATAGTGATGATTTTATGAGTTATGAAAAGCCAGCTAAACCCATTTTGAAGGTATACTTTTAGCAAGATGAAAAAAGTAATGGAGTGTGACTGTTCAATAGAAGATAGGGATTTTCTATTCTTTTTAGTTTACTTCCTTCCTGTTCTCCTCTTGATCAGTACATGACTTGAACTTAAATTGATGTTATATTGGTTTCTGGTAATTACAATCTACCATTTGTTTTCAGTAGTGCTCTTTATCTTTTCGGTGACAAAAAAAAGGTTAATTACCTAATATTGCCTTTTTGTCTTTTTCTTTAGGTTTTCAAACCTAGAGCTCTTGTTGATCTTGATGCTGCTGTTTCATCTGCTTTGTTGATAAATGAACACCAATGGGTTGGCATTTTAGTTCGACCAGTAAAATACTCCCTCAAAGCTGCTGTCTTGCATATCGATACTGGTCCAGGGTTGGAGATTAAAGAGTCACATGTAATTGAGATGGAAAGCTATGCTGGTGTATCACAGAATAAAGATGACCAGCTGCAGAATGACTGTGCTCAAGTAAATTGTGATAAAAATTTTGAACGCTTAAGTCTTAATGATGGCAAAATAGAATTTCCGAATTGGGCAAGTGACAATCCTTCTATTCTTTGGGTTCTGGTACGTGCCATCGGTGACACACTTAGCAGAGGATCTTCTTCAGGTTAATATGGTGACAAGTTTTGATGGATCCATACATACCCTTTTCAAATGTACTGATTTTGTTTTCTCTTTCCAGCCACAACAAGGAGAGAAAGTATTGTAGATGGAATGAGAACAATAGCTCTGAAACTTGAATTTGGAGCATTCCACAATCAGATATTTGAAAGGTTTTTCCATTTTCCTTCATCCTTATGTTTGAATCAACATAATATATCATACAGCCGTTGAATTTTACATGTCATGCGTATGACTTTTAGATACTCTGCCATTGGTTGCATAATAGTCTCTTACCTTGATATCCAGGACCCTAGCAGTGCATTTTACAGATCCTTTCTATGTGAGGACACGTGTTACTGATAAATGCAATGATGGCACCCTGCTTCTGCAGGTATGCATATTTATTTTCATAATTATTTAATTAAACTTGATTATGAACGATATGCTAATAAGAAAAAAATAGCATTAACAATCTTGAATTAAAAAAATAACGGGAATCAAAGCATAAAATAGTCCCTTTCATAGCTTTTTGTGCCAAAAATTGGAAATAATAAATCCATTGCCTATTTTTGATTTGGACTAACTTTGATTGCTACCTGCAGAGAGAGAAAAATGAAAGATAGATTGAATATGTAAATCTCAAGGTCATGATGCCTAATATGACCTTATTTGGAATATGTAAAGCTCAAGGTGTTTTCATATTACTTAGCCATCATAAAAGAATGTGTACTTTCAGCTCGTTTTTTTTTTTTTTTTTTTTTTTTTT
>Ga0099823_1005515_pt1 | contig 12646 bp, 2 predicted proteins | sample CowpearedBW_FD_76831 | JGI IMG/M metagenome (GOLD analysis project Ga0099823, IMG submission 76831) | Root nodule microbial communities of legume samples collected from California, USA - Cow pea red BW | ecosystem: Host-associated > Plants > Roots > Nodule | place: USA: California | collected... | reverse complement strand
TATATATAATTTATATAATATATATATATATATATATATATATATATATATATATCCAAATTATAAAAGTTCTCATTAAAAAACGTACAAAATATGTTACAACATAAAAACTCATTATAATCTTTTAGAAACCTTTTCACTTTTAATGGCATCTAGAATAATATGTATACTAAATATTATAGTAAAGTGATTTGTTGGCGTACAAAAAATGATTATAGCAATAACATATACAGACCCTAAACTCTACGTACTGTTCAAGAAAGTTCACTAGGATAGGGTGATCCGTTAGCGGTCCGATAGTGGGTGAAACAAAATGTTCAAAAAATCTCGCTAGGATAGGCTTTTCTTTTAAAAAAAAAATGGCTTTGATACCATGTTAGAAGTGAGTTTTAAGCCTAACTCAACAACACCAAACCAGCTTGTAAGATAAGGATTACACTTACTTATATATTGTGAATTGACCTTATCTCTAGTCGATGTGGGACTTCCTACAGTCACTTATCCAAGGGCAAACCTCATATATGTATAAATCATATACATGTATATAAGCGATTCATCGAAGATTCCTCACGCACGAAGGATCACCCAAAAAGGACATGTGTCGACATGCAAGCATCCTGATGTATCTCAACATGAACCATATTACCTATTCACAATGTATCACATTTTATACACCATATCATAAATGAAACATGTATCATAGAATAAATCATCATTGAAGAACCAACAATGATATAACATTATCATGATCTATTGCCACATGAGCAAGCTTTTATCACTTTAGCAACCTCATCGATATATACACAAGGTATCATCCATTTCTTGTGAATGACACCATGGTTGATTGAGTGAAATGTAATCCTAGAGCAACATCCTTCCAAGAATATCTTTACTCCAACACTTAGCTACTTCAAAGTGTTGGCCATAACGCTGAAGCGATAATGCTTCAAAAATATCTTACAAGTTCTAGGAGAGACTACTATTATAAGGTGCTTAAGCGCCCAAGCATGGCTCATGTACTAGCACACATTTAAGACGTGTACACCAACTTTTCCATGCAATATCAAAAAATTATAATAATTAGGAGATATACAAAATTCATGATGGTTTATTAATTGTTTAATTCAAATGAGTTATTTTATTTAAAAGTTTTTTATAATAGGTAAAGTGATTTATTATTTAATTTAAAGATTTGTTTTATTAGAAATAAGATTTGGTGAATAATTATTCAATTGAAAAGATATTGGATATTGTTATATATAATTATATATTGTTAGATATTATGAGATATTCTTGGAAATTATTATATATTATTATATAGTTATATATTATGAGATATCCTTACATATTGTTAGTTCTAATGAGATATTATTGGATATTGTTATATATTATTATATATAGTTAGAAATTACGAGACATCCTTAAATATTGTTAGACATTATGAGATATTCTTATATATTTTTATATATCATTGTTAGATATTAATAAATGGGAATAAAATGATGCATTTCCCTTAGAGATGTTAGGTTTATAGATATAGGACGACAATGATTAGGGGAGGAACTTTAATACACTAGTGCAGAAAACATATTTTATGACAAGTAAAAAGGACCTATTATGATAGGTATTCTGGCGTCATAGTTTTAGGAGTTATAGAAAATGCGTTCTTTCTATGACATCGCGAAAACCTATCATAGTAAGTCCAATTTATTATGAGAGGTATACTTGGACCAATCATAGTAAGTTTAAAGTAACTATGACAATTCATAAGTTAGATTTTCTTTTTATATTTTGTTTGGTTTTATCATTTTCATCTCTATTCAATTCATCTGCATATCACCAGAACAAACAATTCTCAAGTAAATCAATTCTATATAGTTAAGTTATCCAACAAACTTTAAAACATGAAATTGTATACATAAACCTACAATACTCTTACAAATATTCTCCAAAAGATTGCACAATACTATAAGCCTAAGATTTCTAAAAGTTATCAGCAACACTCAAAAGGAAGAAAGGAAGACCACTTGGTTATAATTTCTTCCATCTCTCTATCTTCTAATTGGAATGAATCATTGAACAACTACAACAAAAATAATAAAGTTAAATAGTATAAGTATTTGAATTATCTACAACTAGCACATCTTCATATAAAACACAAAGAATGTATCTCTATTATGAATCCAATGTCTATGCATATGTATCAATTCATCCGGTAATAGTTGACCATACTAGTTAGATGTTTCAGATACAATTGTAATAAAAGAAATTAATTATGTAAGGCAAAATAGGATTATTACCTAATAAAGTGATGGTAGGAAAAACCTAAAAATGTAGTAATGTGTTTTAAAAATATTAACTTTAAGGATTTCAATTGTTTCTAAGATTAAATTTCAGCTATAATAGCTGAAATTTGTTAAGGTTTTTTCTTAAGAATTAAGCTGTTTTTTATGAGTGTGATTTTATTCCTCATCACTTTTTTTCCTTTCAACTTCATACATGCTCCTTTTACATAAAAGTTGATATCTTTGTTCCAAACAGATTTAATTTTCTTAAAACTATTTATGAACAAATGTAGTCCAGAGAAAACTTATTATGAATTCTTATTGTTATGGTATCGTAGCATGCGGAAGGAAGCACAAGATCGTGACAATTGGAAATTAAAGAGAAGTAAGTAAGAGAGCAAGAGAAATAACACACAAGAATTTACGTGGAAAACCTCTTTTAAATGTAAGAGGAAAAACCACAGGATGATAACGAACAAAGTTCCACTATGAAAAGAAGAGTACAAAGCTCGTGAATGGGAACAAGAATCCTCACCAAAATACACTCAAGTGTATATTACAAAGTGTGTCTCTCTAAATGCTTTTCTATATATTCTTTTTCAAGTCATGGAGATGTTATTTATAGGCTTCAAAATTGAACCAATTAATAAGTTGTATGAAAAGTCTTTAGAAATTGCACTCATAAATAGGCCATATGAAAAGTCTTCAAAACTTAACTAGTAAATATGTCATATGAAGAGTCTTCAAAACTTAAGCAAAGTAATGATTAATAATTAGTGCTTAAGTAACGTATGATATTAGAAATTGAATGAAAACCACATATTCTAACACTTATTATGATTGATTATAAAAAAATTTAAGGCTTAAATAGTCATTTGGTCGTAGTTTTGGTCAAGTTTTTTCACTTTGGTCCTATTTTTTAAATTGTTTTCATTTTGGTCCTACCTTTTGTTAATTTCTTTCAATTAAATCATTTTTCTTAACTCCGTCTAAATAGTTAACGAAATAGTGGCCAGTGTGGTTCGTTTATGTGATGTGGAACACTGCTCAATGACGTGTCTATTATTTTACTGTGTTGGCATTTTAATTTTAATTACAGAGTTTGGGGTTTATAATTGGCAGAATTGGGTTTAGGGATTTATTCGTGGAATTGGGGATTTGTTTTCAATTGTGGATTTGAGATCAATTGTTGCCATCAACTATTGACACTGATCTTTGAAGATTTGTTCGTAGATTATGGTTAATCATTACTAGTTGTGGGGGGGTGTGGTTCATCTTCACAAACCTACCATTGTTCAAAATCAAGACGGTAATTAGGAAAGCCTTGTGCAACTGTAACTTCGCCTATTTTATTATTGATTTGGCATTTGAATGCAAGTTGTTCGCTTATGTTTAGATTGATTGCTCGTTCAGATATGATATTCAACGGATCCAAATAGAGATCAAAGCTAGTCAGAGAATGAGAACCCTTTTCGATTGTAAAAGAGTATGAAAATAAATAAACGAATCAACGTGAGAGAGAATGCGAACAGGATACTGGAGATTTACCTTGAAATAAGTTATTTTAATGTAGATTACATCAATATATTTGGCATACTATATGTAAAGCATGAGTGACGATCATTTGGATTCTTGAATGTAGATGGTTAGGACTCTCTAGGTATAGAAAGAAAACATTCAATTCAGATGGCAGCAATTGATCTCAAATCCCAATTGGAAAGAAATCCCCAATTCGATGAACAAATCCCCAATTCCACGAACAAATCCCTAATCCCAATTCTGCCAATTATAAATCCTAAACTCTGTAATTAAAATTAAAATTCTAGCACAGTAAAATAACAGACACGTCACTGAACAGTGTTCCACGTCACATAAATGAACCACACTGGCCACTGTTCCGTTAACTATTTAGACGGAGTTAAGAAAAAAGATTTAATTGAAAGAAATTAACGAAAGGTAGGACCAAATTGAAAAGAATTTCAAAAGGAAGACCAAAGTGAAAAAACTTGATCAAAACTAGGACCAAATGACTATTTAAGCTAAAATTTAATTTCACAATTATCCTATACCATTGAAAAGTTTATTTGGTTGCGATTACCCCTTACTGCGTTAGTAGCAACCTCATTTTGAAGTTGTCTTATTGCAACATTTAGGGTGATGACTACTGATATGGCTAAAGTAGAATATATATATATATATATAAATATATATTATATATATATATATATATATATATATATATATATAAGTGAGATTTAAACACCTTAAATGTTCATTTTGAAATATTAATTTAAACCCAAACCAACATTCTAAGATGGTAATTGTTACATTTACATAAATAAGGATCATATCTTTATAATTACATATATTAGGATCATATTTTTATAATATCTTTGTAACAAAGAATATCATTTGATATCATTAAATCTATAACAAGTGCTAATGGTATAAAACAACAAACAAGTAAATGTAAATATTAACTAAGCAGAGTTAAGAGAAAAAGTTGTCAAATTACCTTATTTTCGTTCACTAAGTTCCATAATATGGAATCTACAGATGCAAAACCAGCGGCATAGCTGCTTAACAATATACACAAGACTTGTTATCCATAGAAACATACTCAATCAAATCCAATTCTTTAACTTGTTTCATTCTCGTAATTTGCAAATTATGCATTTCTTTTTCATATTCCAGATATCATATTGCTTTCCTCCTTGCACATATTGTTTCACCACAACATAACTCCATTCTACACTAGATATGCCCACACACAAATTCCAAAACCTATGCAAAAAAAGCAAAACGAAAAAGCGAACATTAAATTCAAAATTGGAGGAGAAAAAACCAAGTCTTGCTGGGAAAGTGGAAGCCACGCGACTATCATCAACAATGCTCAAACCCATCCACAGTTTCAAGCGACAACGTGGTGGATGGTACAACGTCATTGGTCGGGATTGGTGCATCAACGTTGGCGAATGAAGAAGCTCCGGTTGTGACCAATAGGTCTTGCGGTGTTTATGAGTGGAGCACGGTGGCGACGAAAGAAGTCGTGGTGGCTGGCAAGCGAACATGCAACAATAGTTACGGAGGCAAGAAACCCTCACGCGGGAGAGATAAATAAAAAGAGGAAGGCGTTGTCAGCGTTGGCGTGGCTTCAAGTAGTTGTCGACGTCATCGTTGGTGGTTGGGAGTTGCAACACGGATGTCTTTGTGGATGTATGGTTTGCATGAGAAAAGAGAGATTGAAAACCCTAGCGCCATTAGTCTCACGTGAGGTTCTGTCGTCGGTGCTGATTGCAAGTGTGACGGAGATGGATTGGAGATTTGGGATTACTACACGAGAATGGATTATTGTAGCACGCACAAAATAGATTAGGGATTGTTGTTGCGATAATGGAAAGCCAACAATGAGGCTACGCGAACGACGAGGGCACCCGAGGGATTGCTGTTGTTGCGAGTGAAGAAGAAGACGTAAGAATGGAAGACGTGGGCAGATGATGGAAGATGAGAACACCAGAGGATAAAATTGAGGGTGGACTGCTTGCCAGAATGCGAAAAAGAGGGATTAAAACTTACTATGACAAATATTTGAACAATTAATATAATAATTTTTCATTATAATTAATTTTGTGTCACTATATTTCATTTACTATGACTGGTGTAGGTCACCTTGTCATAATAAATCTACCCTCTTTACTTATTATGTTAGGTAGTGTTTTACCTGTCATAATAATTTTTTTTATAATTACATTTATACCACCACGTTTCATTTATTATGATAGGTTCATTGTATCTGTCATAATAAATTTATGTTTTTTACTTATTATGTTAGATTTCCTTTTATCTGTCATAATAATTATTATTATGATAGATGAGACTATATCCGTCATAATAATTCGTCATAGATTCATCTTTTCCATTAGTGATAGAAAGCTGACAAAGTCAAGGAAAAAGGTGGAATGTTTTAAATGGTGGGTTTCGTAGGGGAAAAAGAAAGAAGTTAAAAGTAATAGGAAGAGGAAGTTAACATTCTTGTTTTCTTTCTTGTCATTTTGCTTGTTGACTTTGGAAGTGAAAAGTAAAAGGTAGAGGAAGCTAATATTCTTGTTTTCTTTCTTGCCATTTTGTTTGTTGACTTTGTTTCTTGTTTTTTTGTTTGTATAAGTGTGGATATGATGACGTTGGGTTTTCGGTGGTTTTGTATGTTACTATGTTCATTTTTATCAATGTATATATGACTATGTATGTGAGGTATGGTTATATGAATAATGTGTTGTGCATGTGGACTCTAGTGAAGAGTTATGAGTATGATACTCTTTAACTATTTATACATTTTGTATAAAAAAATAGAATGCAATAATATAAAATGTTTTTATTTGGATTAGTAGTCATACTTTCAAAAATATTCATGCATATATTAAGAATTATCATAATAAAAACTAGTGACGTATCTTCAACTAATATCTTGGGGTTGCCAAAATTTTGGTTGAATTACTTTTTTAGTCCATTTTTTAGTCTAAAAATGTCAAGTTGATTTTTTCTAGGTTTTTTTTAGTCTCAATTTGGTCCCGATTTTTAAAAATTGATGCAATTTGATCATTTTTGTTAAATTTTTTGAAGTGAAGCAAGTATTTTTCATCAAAATTGACACTAGGATTATATCAGTTACACTAACAAAGCAAATCATCCTCATTCACAACTTCAATTTTGATGAAAAACATTGATTTGATTCAAGAAATTTAACAAAAATTGACAAAATTGCATCCTTTTTTCAACAATCAGAATTAAATTAAGACTAAAAAACACTGAAAGAACAACATGATATTTTTGAATGAAAAAGTAATTTTAATTTTTTTATATAAATAGTAAAACATTGTATTTAATTTTTTTATGATAATAAAAAAAAGAAAACTATAATTATTGTTATTATTATAATTATAAAATTAAATATAAGTAACTTTGTACAGTTTATAATAATTAATTTTCATTTATAATAATTAATTTTTTTAAAATATAATCAAATAAAAAAATTGTGAAATTAAAAAAATCACTAAAAGATAATGTTAATAAAATAATTATTTTTATTTCAAAAACATTTAAAAGGTAAAATTTAAATTAAATATAAAAAAATTCTTTATATATAGATATAAATATTTAAATTTTTTTAGAATATTAAATATGTAAAATATATTCAAAATATTTAATTTTTAAAAAATATATTTAAAATTATATAAATCTGGAAAAAAAAATTGGGGAGACCATGGCCCCCTTTAGTCATTACTATGTTCCGTCATTGATAAACACACAACACAACCAAATACAAGACTTAACTAACAATAAATATTTATATCCTTCTATAGTTAAAGATAACAACATATCACACTATCATATCATCCAAAAAAACTTATGATTAAATTATATTTTATGCATAAATAATTATTGAAATCGTCAATTATTTTTCATATGACAAAAAAGTAATTTAATATCTTTTATAATATTTATATTAAATAAGTCACATCAGAGACTAACATCTGACCCATAAGAAATAATACTACTAAGTGTTTAGGTCAAGGTAGTTCCTTACACCTACTATTCAAAGTCAGATGTAAAACCCCTTTTCAACATCTCACTTCCTCATAACTTAATCTATATTATTTAAATTATTAGAGATTAGGATAACTATTTTTCTCAATGGGTTCATTTACTTGATACTCGACTCACAACTAGGTTGGAATATCATCCCAAATATTTAGCTTTTCTCATCAAATCACAACATATTATACAATTTCATACAATCATTCCATTGTTAAAAGAAACATCAATCAATGACAAACTTATCAACTTCTTAAATTAAAGAAAGCACCGATCATCATCTCTTTATTGCTTTAGTGAGACAATTTTGGTGAAGAAATCTAACTCACCAAAACAATGGTAAAGTTATTGGTTATTCTTTGCTCTGGTTGTGATCCCACTACATAAGCAATATGCAATATCACTTGAGCAACTTAAGTATTGCATGAGCAATATGGCTCCAAAGGTGATGTGAGTTATTAATCCCTTTCACTTGGGCATTAAAAAATTGCATTTGAACAAAGGGGATTACCAAAGTTACTAACTTCTGTTGCTTAAGAAATGGAAGCTCCAAAAAGGAGAGAAAACGTATTGAAATATTGTCAATACAACATTGTGAAGTGATATTCGGTTGAGCGAAATCATTGAAAATCCTTCACTGTGTGAAATGAACCCTGCGAGTGTTATTGTAACTCTCTTACGTGAGAGATCAATTGATTTTAATTGTGAGTTCTTGATATCATCAAGAGATTGATACAAAATACATGGAGAAGTTAAACTCGTTGTAACTTAGAGATGTTTGTACTCGTATTCTTGAAGAGCATAAACTCTTACCTAGAGAGGAGTGACTCGTTTTAACTTGGAGAGTTTCTCATTACTAGTCAAATGTTTTGACAAGTAAATTTTTTAAGCATGTGGCTTAATAGAATAGATGTAGCCTCATGTGGAGGTGAACCAATATAAATTCTTGTGTGTATTCTTCTTTTCCCTACTTCTTACTTTAGTTATATTTATTGTAATATGTTTGCGAGACGAAATCTTCAAATATGTACATGCTTTATTCAACTTTCCCCTTCTAACACCACTCTGCACTAACAATTCAATTGTCCTTATTTAATATATTTGTCACTACTAATAGAAAAAATCAATCTTCTACTTTGATTCATATCGAAATTGTGTTTGATTAATTGCGAATGGTCTTTTAATATACAACATTTAACTTCAACAACATATAAATAATATCCATTAAAAAAATAATAGAAACTAAAAATTATAACAAATAAAACTAGGAATCATTATTACAAATAAGTTAAATTTTCAAAATCGTCTCAATAATCATATAATATCGAGTATTTTAGTAATTTTAACTATTTGTCAAATTTGAATTATTGTGATAATTTATCTTTTGCCTAATCAATTTGGGATTAATGAAAGTAAATTTATTACTAGGTTTGAAAAAATGAAATATTTATCGGTTGTGCTTGGGTAACCTTGACTCTTGACCTTGTCATCAAATTCATTGTTTCCAAAAGTTTTTCTTACAAAATAAAGTATTTCATTATTAAAGAGTACGCAATTAAGGATGTAAAAAAAAATCGTACCCACAAGTATTCGCGGATAAAACCTGCATAGGGTAGAAAAATAGATATTGAAAATGTATACCCGGGGTAATGGGTACGGATATTTTTTATACCCACATGTTGACGGGATAGGTACGGGTATCATAGTATCCGTACTTATGGCTCGTACTCGCTATACTCTAATTTAAATTTTAAAAAATTATTCAAACATTAGCACATTGATTTTGAATGGGTTATTTTTTATCAATTGGTTTTAAACAATCTTCATTTATTTGTAAATTGTCATTCAACACTATTTATACGAGTTATTTTCACTTTGTTTGAAATTTATAAAAGTTATGCATTATATTTTTATTTGAATTTATGGTTAAATTTTTTTATTAAATATTAAAAATTTCTTTTGTAAATATTCGCAGATATCCGTGAATATTAAAAAATACGCGGGTACCCACATAACGGATACTCATATAGATATGTGTACAAGTATGGAACGAATATTTATCTAACAGATAAAATATGAAAGAACTACTACTTGTACCTTACCCGTCCCGTTAACATATCAATATTATTTGTTCACATGTAAAATAAATATGATGCATTAAAAGAACCCACACTATTATGTGACTAAATAGAGAATGCACTCCCATAATTTAATATAAATATTAAATATCACCATTAAATTTAATTTACAACCATATATATATATATTTATTAGTGTGTGCTGTTTTTATTTTATTTTATGTGTGTAAAAGTGGAGTGTCAATATTTTCGTCCAAGAAAAGAACAAAACGATAGAAGTATATAGAATCTATTGTAAGATTTGCAACATAACCAACAAAACAATAAAAGTGTCATATCCAACGCATCTCCAACAACTCCCACAAAGAAACAAATAATAAAAAGTAAATCTGACATGATATGACATTAATTTTTTATGAAGCGAACAGTGAATTTCATTAAAAGGTATGAGTATCCCTGATGATGTAGCACCCTATCATTTACCACGTTATTTCACGTGTGTGTCCAAATTGATAAATACATTATAAGTATGTATATCAAACAAAACAAAAACAACATCTTCAATATCTTACTTCCATTATTCTTTGTTATCCTCCCACAAACTGTTGCATCCTTTTGTTACACTCACTTAAACTAGTTTATCTTCTTAATTACCCAACATTTTGAGAATAATACATGATCGTAGAGATTCATCTAAAAAGAATAAGAAAACTATGAACTCTATACTCCATGTTTAGAATTGTATCTGATTGCACTTATTCTGACGCATGACATTAATTTTAAAAGGGTTAAATATGTTTTTGGTCTCTTAAGTTTTAGTGAAATTTGGAATTAATCCCTCATCAAAACTTTTGACCAATTTAATCCTTCATCTTTCAAAATGCATAAATTTAGTCATTTTAACCAAATTTTGTTAAGTTTATCTGACGTTTCAAACGCATTTCATTATAGTATTTAAATTATTTACACTGTTTGACACATCTTTGCTTCCATGTTAACTTAAATACTATCATAAAATGTGTTTGACACTGCTTGACACTGCTTGACACTGTTTGAAATGTCAAATAAACTTAACAAAATTTGGTTAAAAGGACTAAATTCATGCATTTTGAAAGATGAAGGACTAAATTGGTATAAAGTTTTGATGAGGGACTAATTCCAAAATTTACTGAAACTTGAGGGACCAAAAACATATTTAACCCATTTTAAAATTGTGATAATGAGAGGTATGTGCGGTACAATTTCGTTTAATTTTTTTAATGTATTTGAATCAAATTTAAGATTTATCTTTAATTCAATTTAATTTAATTTAAAAATAAAAAAATATTTTAACCAAACATAATATTTGTATAACCAAATAAATTAACTTTTTATGATTTCGTTTAAATAAATTTGGAGTTATTAATTATTAATTTGTTTTTTAAAGATGCATAATAATTTATCTTATACATACTTAGAAAAATATTAGTATGATACAAATACTAATAATACAGAGATTAACGCTTTAAAAATATCATGTTATAATAATTAATTGAGAACTCAAGTCAAGAGAGCCTTCAAACACTTTAATGATAAACATGGAATAACACGTATTTCTTAGGATCCTTTTAATTATGTTGTTTACCCACTTGAATTAGAATTATATTGTGAATATATAGTAATTAAAGTGTGTGTGTGTGTGTTTTTTTTATAGTAATTAAATGTTATATTATGATAAATATGATAAATAAAATAGGTAATATAATAAAATTTAAACCATTGTTTGTTTTAATATGAAGAATACAATTGAACTCTCAGTTATAAAATAAATATCTAAGTTTATATATAATAAAAACATGCTATTTTAATTAATTATCGATTTTTAGATTGATTTTAGATTATCTTTTTGAATTGATTTGATTTTAAAAACCTTATGTACCAAACTAATATGAACAACGATAAAACAAAACGCACTGTATATTTGAACGAATTTCTCCTTAAATTTTCTTTTAAAAAGTGAGAGAAAATAATAATAACCAGCTTCTCGAAAACCTAAAACCAATTAATTTCAAAAACAATGGAAACTATGTCGAATTGTATTATATGTATTATGTATTATGTGAAACTCCATATATACAAAAGTTTAAAAACAACTAATGGTATAATGTCCCATTTAATTTATATAAGCAACTAAAGGAAATGCTACACGTAGATAGTAAAATAACGCAGTCCCGGGATCTTAACGTCACCCCTACAAAAACTAGGCACACCACGATATCAACAGGAAACAGTTGAAAGATCAATAGATGAAGTAGTGTACTAAGCATAAATAATACATGGGCCCAAACCCTAAAGAAAAACCCATCAAGAAATAAGATCCAGTCAACGCGGACTATACAGTAGACCTATCACCACCCTGTTGTTCACGGGTGTTCCTCGCATCTGCTCACACCAACGAGTTGATGATCATCACAAAAGAGAGTACCACACAGCAGAACACACAACAACAAAAGTAGGGTAAGCTAAAGCACAAAAGATTTCATTCATCCAAACAGATATAAGTTCACAATATCATGCACTCGATTCAACCAAGCATGTTATGACTTGTCAGGCAATACACTACGACTCGACTCGACTCATCCGGATACATATAACTTGGTCAGATTTAGCGGATGCTTGCACTTGTGGTGGATACCTCTGCTCACCCTCGAG
>Ga0099823_1005511_pt1 | contig 12651 bp, 13 predicted proteins | sample CowpearedBW_FD_76831 | JGI IMG/M metagenome (GOLD analysis project Ga0099823, IMG submission 76831) | Root nodule microbial communities of legume samples collected from California, USA - Cow pea red BW | ecosystem: Host-associated > Plants > Roots > Nodule | place: USA: California | collected... | reverse complement strand
TTTTTTCGTGTTCAGTGATAATTATTATTGTTTTAATTTCTTAAAAAGTTTAATTGTATAAAAAGTATTTTATGCAACTCCTTACTTTTACTATTCACTTACATAACAAACAAAAGAACTACAATGATAAATATAATCTTGATAAGAAGCATTAATATAATATACAAGTTTAAGATTAGTTATACACAATATTAAAAGTAATATAATATATTAAAATTTAGTTGTCTTAGTCTTTTTCTAATATTCTGAAATGGTCAACCTTACATAAATGAGTAAAAAAAAAGTCAACTCAATTCAAGGATGGTGAATTACACTCATAGTTTGCCCGAAATAAAATATATTTTAATATAATATATTAAAATTTAGTTGTCTTAGTCTTTTTCTAATATTCTGAAAACGGTCAACCTTACAGAAATGAGTAAAAAAAAATGTCAACTCAACTCAAGGATGGTGGATTACACTCATAGTTTGCCCGAAATAAAATTACTTAATTAAAAAAACTAGAAATATGTAAAATAAAAAAAGTAAAAAAACTATATTTTGTAACATGTTATTTTGACATATTTTGTTTGTTATACCCAAGTTCATGATAGAATTTTTATAGCGACAAAATGCTATATTTTAGAAGATAAGTTAAGGATAATGGACCTAAAAAAAAAGATGTATATAAGGAATTCATTAATAATTTGAGGGGAATATCTTTCTGCACCCCATATTTTTTTACTAAACCCTAAAAGCAAGTTAAAAAATCAAAATTTGCCACCTCTTCTTCCCTCTTCCTCTCCGACAACATCTCCCTACTTTCTTCCACCTTCACCTCATCTTTTGCTTTCATCACCCTATCTTCTCCCACCTCTATTCCATTTTCACTTTCACCCCATCTTCTTCTTCCACCTTCACCTCAACCCTAAAAACTATTCACAAACAAATTGAAAGAGCATAATAATTTGAAGTGTAAAGAAGAAGATGAGAGAATTGACGATGAAAGACGTGAAATGTAAGTTACAAATTTTACAAATCATGTTCATTTCATATTATACAATCTGCAATGCAAAATTACATTTTGGATTGTAGAATCCGTAATGCAAAATTACATTTTTTATTGTACAATCCATAATATAAATTTGCATTACGAATTGTATACTTCGAAGTGTAAATTTGCATTCTAGATCGTACAATTAAGAATATTTATGCATTGCACAATCTTGATATAGTTTAGGCATGAATATAATTGGAATTTTAAAAAATATGGGGTGCAGGAAGAAATTCCCTAATTTTAGTTCCTTTTTTTATATTGTGAATTTTATTACCAACACAAGTTAAATGGAAATATGAGTACTAGTTATCCTCGTTGGTGGATCTTGGCCAATAATTTTGGGAGAGTCAAAATAATACTCTCAAATTTTATATATTTAATTATTGTTACTAATACAATAAGTGTCCTACTAACCAGTGCCATTAGGGTACTGAATAAGAATAATTAATACGCATTGAATAAGAATAATTAATACGCATTTAAATTTACAAAATTTCATAGTTAAATATAATATTAAAGAAATTCTTACCGAATAATTATTCATGTAGATTTACTTTATTTGGAGGACAAAAATGCAAATAAGTATTGTATAACTATGTTTAATATTTTATTTGATGCAGACAATTAAAAATTTAAAAAGTAATAAAATAATTATATCCACATCCATTTTGGATCCAAATTTGTGTCCATAGGGCTAACACAAAAGAATTTGACAGATTTTTTGTCGGGGCCAACGAGGCCAAATTTCAGCATGGGATATGAACTTGGATGACTTTCGAATAAATTTCGGTCGGAGACGATATGACCAAATTTGGGCTAAGGTAGACTCGACAAAATTTCAGTCGAGATTGACTTGACTAGATTCGACTGAATTTCGGCAGGACCGATTTTGCCTAATACGACCAAATTTTGGCCAGAGTTGACTTGGTCAAATATGACCACATTTGGGCCAAGGCCTGATCAGTCAAATTTCGGTCAGGGTTGATTCCATTTAATTCGTTGGTCGAAACCGAATTGACTAAATATGACCAATTTTCGATCACAACCGACTAAGTTGAATATAGTCAAATTTCGTTCGGGACTTACTCGACCGAATATGGCTAAATTTGGACTAGTACCGACTCCACCAAATTTTGATCATGACCAATTTGACTGAATTTGGCCAAATTTAGGTCAGGACCGACTTGCCTAAATATGACAAAATTTCGATCGCGATCGACTCTGCCGAATACGACCAAATTTAGGCCAGGACCAACTCGGTCAAATTTTGGTCGAGGCCAACGTGACCGAATTTTGACCGAAGCCGACTCGACTGAATTCGGCAGAATTTCGATCGTGGCCGACTCAGTTGAATACGACCAAATTTTGATCGTGACCGACTCATTTGAATATGACCAAATTTCACCCTAGGCCGTTTGAACCGAATACAACCAAATTTGGGTCAAGGCCGACTCGGCTTAATCTCAATCGGGGCCAAGTCGATTGAATTCGGTTGAATTTTTACTATAGCCAACTTGGCTGAATACAGCCAAATTTTGGCCACGAGTGTCTTGGTTGAATACGGTCAAATTTTGTCTAAGTCAACTCAGCCAAATGTAGTCAAATTTGGACCGTCTCACGTCTCACGTTCCACGTCCCACGTCTCACATCCCACGTTCCACGTCTCACGTCTCACGTCTCACGTCGCAGGTCCACGTCACACGTCTCACGTCCCACGTGTCATGTATCACGTCTCACATCTCATGTCTCACGTCCCACGTCTCACGTCCCACATTTCAAGTCCCACGTCTCACGTCTCACGTCTCATGTCCCACGTCCCACGTCACACGTCACATGTCCCACATCTCACGTCCCACGTCCCACGTCGCATGTACCACGTCTCACGTCCCATGTCTCATGTTCTCACGTTCCACATCCCACGTCCCACGTCTCACGTCACACGTCCAACTTCTGACGTCCCACGTTCCACGTCTCACGTCCCACATCCCACGTCCCATATCCCACGTCCCGGGTCCCACATCTCACGTTTCACGTCCCATGTTCCATGTTCCACGTCCCACATCTCACGTCACACGTTTCACGTCCCACGTCAAACGTTACATGTACCACGTCTCACGTCCCACGTCCAAAGTTGCATGTACCATGTCTCACGTCCCATGTCTTATGTTCTCACATTTCACGTCTCCTATCACGTTTCACGTCTCATGTATCATGTCTCACAACTAATGTCTCACGTCCCACGTCTCACATACGGTCAAATTTTATCTAAGTTAACTCAGCCCAATGCAGTCAAATTTGGGTCGTTTCACGTTTCACGTCCCATGTCTCACATCCCACGTTCCACGTCTCACGTCTCACATCTCACGTGACACGTCGTACGTCGCACATTCCACATGACACGTCTCATGTATCATGTCTCACATCTCATGTCTCACGTCCCACGTTTCAAGTTTCACGTCTTACGTCTTACATTCCACGTTTGAAGTCTCACGTCTCACGTCACATGTCATGTCTCACGTCCCACGTCCCACGTGACACGTCCCAAATTCCACGTTCAACGTCGCATGTACCACGTCTCATGTCCCATGTCCCATGTTCTCACATTTCACGTCTCACTTCTCACATTTCACGTCTCACGTTTCACTTCTCACTTTACACATCCCACGTTTCATGTCTCACATCTCACATCTCACGTCTGACGTCCGACGTCTCACGTCCAACGTTCCATGTCTATCGTTCCACGTCCCACGTCTCAAGTCCTACGTCCCACGTCTCACGTCTCACGTCCAACGTCGCATGTACCACGTCTCACGTCACGTTCCACGTCTCACGTCTTATGTCTCATGTCTCACGTCTCACGGCCCACGTCTCACGACCCACGTCTCACGTCCCACGTTCCACGTTCTACGTTCTACGTTTCACTTCTCAAGTTCTACGTCCCACGTCTCATGTCTCACGTTTCACATCTCACATTCCACGTTTCACGGTTCACGTCTAACGTTTTACATCTCACGTCATACATCCCACATACCACATCTCACGTTTCACGTCCCACGTCTTATGTACCACGTCCCATGTTCTCACATTCCACGTCCCACGTCACACGTTCTACGTCCCATGTCTCACGTTCTACGTCTCACGTCCAACGTCCAACGTCCCATGTACCACGTCTCACGTCCCATGTACCACGTCTCACGTTCCATGTCCCATGTTCTCACATTCCACGTCTCACGTCTCACATCGCACGTCCCACGTCCCACATCTTACATCTCATCTTACGTCTCTGGTCTCACGTCCCCCGTCTCATCTCACGTCTCACGCCCCATGTCCCATGTCCCATTCCAACGTCTCAGGTATCATTCTCACGTCACACGTTCCACATCTCATATCTATAGTTTAAGTTTTATATTTGTTCTGGTTTAGGGTTTACCAAATAGTTAATTATCGTCTAAAATTCTCTTTTTTCTTTCCTTAATCCCTTCTGTATGTATAAGATCTTTTAGTCTTAAAACTGCTATCTTACTGCCAACTAACCTATTCACTTCTCCACTATTCTTTCCTGAAATCTCGCATGGGGTGGTTATTCCTAAAATCTAGGGATATTTGTTCGTCACCTCGGCCCAAATGCTCATCACCTCGGCCTGTGACTGAAACTCGTTGTTTTATGATAAATATTTAATGAGTCAGAATCCAAATGAGCATGTTGAGGTCGTCCATTCCTTGGACGGTGCAATATCCATTCTAATGAGGATTAAAAGTATTATATTTATTTTGACCAGGTGTTGTCTATAATAATCAATCTGTAATGCTTTATGTATTAATTTTTTTTGATAAAAAAAACCTTTGGTTGTGATTTTTTTCGTGTTCAGTGATAATTATTATTGTTTTAGGTTCTTAAAAAGTTTAAATATGTCTTGTATAAAAAGTATTTTATGAAACTCCTTACTTTCACTGATCACCTACATAACAAAAAAAGAACTACAACGATAAATGTAATATTGATAAGAAGCATTAATATAATATACAAGGTTAAGATTAGTTATACACACTTAAAATTAATATAATATATTAAAATTTAGTTGTCTTAGTCTTTTTTTAATATTTTGAAAACAGTTAACCTTACAAAAATAAGTAAAATGAAAATGTCAACTCAACTTAAGGATGGTGGAATACACATTATAGCTTGCCCGAAATAAAATTACTTTATTAAAAAAACTAGAAATATATGAAATAGATAAAGTAAAAAAACTATATTTTGTATGCTATTTCGACATGTTTTGTTACGTGCCCAAGTTCATGAGAGAATTTTGATAGAAAAACTACTATGTTTTAGAAGATAAGCTAAGGATAATGGACCTAAAAAAAAAGATAAAAGTATATAAGGACTTCACTAACAATTTTTGGGAAATATCTTTCTACATCCCATATTTTTTTACTAAATCCTATAAGCAAGTTAAAAGGTCAAATTTGACCTCCTCTTCTTCTCTTCTCCTCTCCCACAATACTTTCCTCCACCTCCACCTCCACCTATCTTCTTCTTCCACATCCAACTCCACCCCTGTCTTCTCTTATTTCCATCTCCATCTTCACTTCCACCTTATCTTCTTCTTCCACCTTCACCCTAAAAAACATTCACAAGTATCCATTAAAACAAATGAAAATACCATAATAATATGAAGTATAAGGAAGAATATGAGAATCAACGATAAAAAATGTGAAATGTAAGTTATGGATTTCACAAACCATGTGTATTTCAAACTATACAATCTGTAATGCAAAATCACATTTTGGATTGTATAATTCCTTGTGCAAAATTATATTACATCGAAATGTAAATTTGCATTCCAGATCGTACAATCCAAAATATTTACTTATTGCACAATCCTAAACTATAATTACAACATGGATAAATTGAAATTTAAAAAAATATGGGATGTATGAAGAAAATATGGGAGTGCAGGAAGACATTTCCTAATTTTAGTTTCTTTTTTATATTTGTGAATTTTATCAGGGTGACTACCACAAGTTAAATGGAAATATGAGTACTAGTTATTATAATGAAATCATATTAGATATCATATTGAATTTCGACATCTTAATTATGCTAACATTTAAAAATCCCACAATTATTTCTTATCACTTAAAAATTTAGAAAAAATTAAAATAAAATAAAATACAAAAATACAAAAATACATGAAAGTCACACTAAACTCATGATAAAATATAATAGTATAATAGTTATTCAAAAAGATAATTTTTAATTTATACATATCCATTAATAATAATAGATATTTTATTTAAAAAATTTATTTTATGTGATTTTAAATAAAATATTCAAAAACTAAAAATATAAACTCAAATAATTTATATTTAAAAAAATAATTCCAAATCACACTACACTCTAAACACATAAATAAAAGAAAGTATTTAAAATATAGCCAAATAAATAATACTTGAAATTAAGTTTCAATAGGATTTAAATTTCTCAATAGACAATAAGGAAAATTTGACTAATAAATTATAAGATATTTTTTTACATTGTTTGTTAATAAAACTTTTTCAAACAATCATTTTCCATTCTTAAGTTATGCTTGACGATTTATGGGAACAAAAATATTAACAACTCTAATAGTTTCTTTTGACACTTTTAAACATCAATTAACCTAGTTAAGATAAAAATATATATATATATATTTGTTTGTCATGTTACATCATTATATTTACATTTTAAAAGTTATGTAGTTCAATTGAATCTTAATTAGAAAGCAGGACTCTTGCTCAAGCATAAACATGAAATAAATCTACCCTTTCTTTCATAGTGATGACATATTTTATTTCATGTGAATTTTGTCTACATATATCCTTCGACATAAGTTTCTTTTTGTTATCCGTAAACTCAATTGAACTTCACTTTGTCTTAATAGGGTGGAATAGGATAAATCCAAAAAAGAAAAAAAAAAGAGAGATAACTGAAATAACAAGTAAAATTGTTGGAATTGAAGATAGGTAACAACAAATTAAAGATAATTAATCAAATTGTGAAACCCTAAAGAGATAAACACCTTGCTATATTTCCATTTACAACACTTCAGTGACTTGAATGTCTGAGTTTCTTTTGGAGACTTTCCCACCAAGAACATATAGCCATAATGGTCATAAAAATAAGTGGTCACCTGTATTTGCAAAGAATTTCGATATAGCAAGAACATATATATTTTTCATTTTCTTATATATATATATATATATATATATATATATATATATATATTAATTATTTCTCTTAACCTACATGTTAATAAACATTTGAATGTGAAACAAACGTCAATATTTAAATTGAAAAATAAAAACAAAAATTATTTTTCTAATGTAAAAGCTTTTTAACATAACTTTTAGATTGTTACTTTTAATTTATACATGAATTAATTTTAATTTATAAAAAAATCCATTTTATTATTCTTTTTACTCTTTTTTCAAGAATATTTACAGACAAGTTTGTGCAACCTACCCATAATAATTTCATGTGTACCTAAAATAAAAGCCATAGTTGAAAATACTTATCATTGTATATATAAATTTAAAACACGTTGCATTTGGTGAACTCACACAGGTTGACCAATAGAATCAAATGCCGTGAAGAAGACATTTTTTATATCCTTTTCTGTTGATCATCGTGTGGTAACTCCAACACAAACAGAAGGAAAGAATGATTCCTATAACTGCGTGATGGAAATAATATTCACACCTAATCTCTTCTCAAAGCATACAAATTCTTTTCCTTTCCCTCCTTAACCAAATATTCCTTCTCCAACTCATGCACAATTACACCTTCATAGCTAACTCAACCTCAAACTTATTTTACATGCCAAAGTAGCCATGCATATAAATTGAGACACATCTCATTTGACCACCAATTAAGACCCATCTCAATTTCAAAACCTTAACTCAAAATTTCTCTTTTGCTCTGTTTAAATGGCTTCTGCACCAGCCTTAAAACGCACAGATTCTGTCATAGATAATATGCCTGATGCATTGAGGCAGAGCCGGTACCACATGAAGAGGTGTTTTGCCAAGTACCTGGAAAAAGGTAGGAGGATCATGAAACATCACCATTTGATGGAAGAAATGGAACTAGTTATAGATGACAAAACTGAAAGAAATCAAGTTTTGGAGGGTATTCTTGGCTTCATATTGAGCTCCACGCAGGTTATTTCTTTTCACTCTTTACCTTTATATACATATATGTACACACACACAAATATAGCTTGTGGATTTTAATGTTGTTTCTGAAACTTGCAGGAAGCTGTTGTTGATCCACCATATGTTGCCTTTGCAATAAGGCCTAATCCAGGAGTTTGGGAATTTGTAAAAGTGAGTTCTGATGACCTTTCTGTTGAGACTATCACCCCCACTGAGTTCCTCAAGTTCAAGGAAAGGGTAATCGATGAAAAATGGTGGGTCATTTTTCTCATATTTATCTTGAAAAGATAATCAGTACGAGTTTTGTATACTTGATTGAAGTGGCATGATTTTTATCACATTTCTGAATTTTACTTATTTCTCAGTTTACATGTTCATCTAATAAAACGTAAATAAGTCCAATTGGAATAATCTTTTCATGAAATTTGCTTTTGATGTTTAACTTTGGTCTGTATTGAAGGGCAATCGATGAGAATTCATTTGAAGCAGACTTTGGAGCATTCGATTTCCAAATTCCTCAGCTAACCCTCTCATCTTCAATTGGAAATGGACTCCAATTTACTTCTAAGTTTTTGACTTCGAAGATAACTGGGAAATTGGAGAAAACACAGGCTATAGTGGACTACTTGTTAACACTAAATCATCAGGGAGAAGTAAGTGAAATAACACGAAATATTATTCTACAACATCAAAGTTACACCTTTCAATATTCATTTTCCATTTTTTCATGGCAGAAATTGATGATAAATGAGAGCTTGAACTCTGCTGCAAAGCTACAGATGGCACTGGTAGTGGCTGATGCATTCCTCTCAGCACTTCCCAAAGACACTGCATATCAGAACTTTGAGCTAAGGTGAAGAGTTTATTATTTTTCAATAAAAGAGGCCAAGGATGTTGTTGCAAGGTGTGATCCAATGACACTACCAATTTCATTGACAGGTTCAAGGAGTGGGGGTTCGAGAGAGGATGGGGAGATACTGCAGAAAGAGTGAAGGAGACAATGAAAACTCTATCAGAAGTACTTCAAGCACCTGACCCCGTCAACCTGGAGAAATTTTTAAGTAGGTTACCAATAATATTCAATGTTGCCATCTTCTCAGTTCATGGTTATTTTGGACAAGCAGATGTTCTTGGCTTGCCAGACACAGGTGGCCAGGTAAAATTCTTAACATCAGCAGCAACTAGTTTGATTATAATCATAGGTTGTGGCAAGGTCAACAGATTTTTATATCAGATAAATGCTAAGTTTTTTGTGGGTTACTTCTTATGTAATTAGTCATATTCAGAATCTTGTAGTTTTCAATAAATGTTTAATGAATACAAGAAAGTGTATTAGAAGAAGTGAGTAACTAAGACACTCCTCTTTTATGCTATCATGTCAAGTGCTGTTTATATTAAGAGATTGCTTAAAAAGTAAAATGTTTTTTTCATTTCTAATACTCACTGAGAGAAGTACAACAGATAGTTTACATATTGGACCAAGTCAAGTCTCTGGAAGCAGAGTTGCTTCTGAGAATCAAGCAACAAGGGCTAAATGTGAAACCTCAAATTCTTGTGGTGAGTTTCATGCAAAGGAATGGATAATTATCTCTCTGTATGTACACTTGGAGTTACTAGAATCTTAAGAGTACACTATTGATCTTTGCAGATAACAAGGCTCATACCTGATTCTCGGGGAACCAAGTGTCACCAGGAGTTGGAACCAATCAATGATACTAAGCACTCCCACATTTTACGTGTTCCTTTTCAGACAGATAAAGGAATACTGCATCAATGGGTTTCTCGCTTTGATATTTACCCCTATCTTGAGAGGTTTACTCAGGCATGTAAATCTGATTCAAGATTCTTTATCTGCTATCTATTGCCACTCTTATGATTTTTTTCCTTCTCACCATACTTTGACTCATTCAAATAGGATGCAACAACCAAGATTCTTGAGTTCATGGAAGGGAAACCAGATCTTGTTGTTGGAAATTACACAGATGGAAACTTGGTAGCATCACTAATGGCTAGAAAACTTGGGGTAACTCAGGTTAATACAGCATAAGTTTTGCTTTGAACAGTTTTTTTGTGTTTGCAAGTACATTTATTTTCTTTTTTACATGTACTAATTCCATTTGGCAATTGAAAACCAGGGCATTATAGCACATGCTTTGGAGAAGACCAAGTATGAGGACTCAGATGTCAAGTGGAAAGAGTTGGATCCCAAATATCACTTCTCATGTCAATTCATGGCTGATACAGTGGCAATGAATGCAGCTGATTTCATCATAACCAGCACATACCAGGAAATTGCTGGAAGGTTAGCTCAAACAGCCTTAAACACACATGAATGAGCACAAAACAGAAAAAAAAAAATGAAATCTAAATTTGAAAGTTGATATTTGCAGCAAAGATAGACCTGGACAATATGAAAGCCATGCTGCATTCACACTCCCAGGGCTGTGTAGAGTTGTTTCAGGGATAAACGTGTTTGATCCTAAGTTCAACATAGCTTCGCCAGGAGCAGACCAATCTGTCTATTTCCCTTACACAGAGAAAGAAAAAAGGCTCACTCAATTTCAGCCTGCCATTGAAGATCTTCTCTTTAGTAAAGTTGATAACAGTGAGCACATGTAAGTGACTTAACATTCAGTTATAAATTACCACATTCTTTCAAATGAATGACTCTCACTTCTGAAATTGTTATGGAAACAGTGGATACCTGGCTGATAGGAGGAAGCCAATTATCTTCTCAATGGCTAGGCTTGATGTTGTAAAGAACTTAAGCGGGTTAGTTGAATGGTTTGGCAAAAACAAGAGATTGAGAAATTTGGTGAATCTTGTCATAGTAGGAGGCTTCTTTGATCCTTCAAAATCAAAAGATAGGGAGGAAATATCAGAAATAAAAAAGATGCATGAACTAATTGATAAGTACCAACTGAAGGGTCAGTTTAGATGGATTGCTGCACAGACTAATAGGTATCGTAATGGAGAACTCTACCGTTGCATTGCTGACACAAGAGGAGCATTTGTTCAACCTGCTTTGTATGAAGCATTTGGATTAACTGTCATTGAAGCAATGAACTGTGGATTGCCCACTTTTGCTACCAACCAAGGAGGTCCAGCAGAAATTATTGTTGATGGGGTCTCTGGCTTCCACATTGATCCCCTCAATGGCGATGAATCAAGCAAAAAAATTGCTGATTTCTTTGAAAAATGCAAAGTGGATCCATCACAATGGAATGTGATTTCTGCAGCTGGATTGCAGCGCATAAATGAATGGTACCTAACTGATCATATCATATGATATAATTTCCATAGTTTCTTGCATCAATGAGAAATTAAATTTTCAAACTTTATGAATGTCTTTGTCTTATAGCTATACCTGGAAAATTTATGCAAACAAGATGGTAAACATGGGGAACATTTACACCTTTTGGAGACATGTGAATAAGGAGCAAAAAGAGGCAAAGCAGAGATACATTCAGATGTTCTATAATCTTATATTCAAGAATTTGGTAAGTAAGCCAATAATTGGTCTTTCTGGACACAATAATTCACCAATTATTGTGTTTTAAACACTTTTGATGTGTAAATGTCACAGGTTAAGACTGTACCTGTTCCAGGTGATGAACCTCAACAACCAATGACCAAGCAGCCAAGTCTTAAATCTCAGAGCACAAGGTCTGTTACTCAACCAATCAAACATTTTTAACTTCTGTGAAGGGAAAAAAGTGACTGCATTAATTGAAAAATTGAATATGTTCACTAGTCTTTCCCTCATGGGATTTTTACCTTTGTTACTTCATGATTACCTTTGTTCTGTTAAACAAAATGGTTTTCCATTTGATTCATGCTAACATATTTTCTCTTTTTTCCTTCTTGGTTCGCTGCATCAGACGTTCACAGTCCAGACTGCAAAGGTTAGGTTCATTGCAATTTGCAAAGCACTGAATTAGGTCATGATTATTAGTTGTGTTGTGTATGCTCAATATTACTTGGTTTCTTTCAGGTTATTCGGAAATTAATTAATATCTCAACCACAAACTGATCAACGAGTACGATGCATGTTATGACTCTGGATATTAATGGATCTTTCTCTTATGTATACACCTTATATTTTATTTTTTATTTTTTTGTTATTCGTCAAACGAAGAAGTTCTGCTATTGTTGAACAACTACAATTATTTTATGTGATCAATAAAATGGCCTATGCGAGGAAATTCAAAACGAAGACGGAGCAATTTTTAATTTCACGTAGCTGAAACTTTAATTTAATTTCAGAACTGTAATGAAGATTTTACATGCTAACCTCCCAAAACGAAACCACCGAAACAAAAGATTGAGATAAATATGTCATTTTATTTTAATAATAACATAGAGAATAGATGTGTCTAGCAAAAGAGGGAGTGTAAATAAAAAGAGGCTAATTAAAA
>Ga0099823_1005505_pt1 | contig 12655 bp, 5 predicted proteins | sample CowpearedBW_FD_76831 | JGI IMG/M metagenome (GOLD analysis project Ga0099823, IMG submission 76831) | Root nodule microbial communities of legume samples collected from California, USA - Cow pea red BW | ecosystem: Host-associated > Plants > Roots > Nodule | place: USA: California | collected... | reverse complement strand
TTAAATTTTATTTGGTATTCTAATATAAAATGTAAACAATTATAATTTATTTCAAAGTATTTGATATCGAAAAAATAACCATACTCCTAATATTGAATATTTGATAATATTATGTTTCTTTTATCGTAATTTTTTATTATTTTATAAAAATTAATTAAAATTAATATTAAAGTAGTAAGAAAACGGGTACAGGTATGGGTACAAGATTATACCCGTTACCCGGTGGGGATGAGGATGGGATAAAAGTTTGATACCCGTTGGGTTTGGATATGGAGATGAACCTTTTTTTACGGGGATGAGTATGGGATAGTGAAACCCGTCCCCGTCCCGTCCCGTTGCCATCCCTAGTCACTCACTACCTTTTATATCTTTTTAAGTTGGTGTTATTCTATCTTATTGAAAATCACTCGGGCCTACATCTATCTTTAGCTCCTAACTCATAACAACTAAATCCAATTTTTATTTTATTTTCAGTAATAAAATAAATCTTATTTTAAATTTTGATTCATCAATTTTTTAATTAAGTCTTACTTAATTAAAACTTTATTAATTGTATTTTTGGTGTTACAAAAAAGTACAATAATATTCTTCTAAGAGAAAATATATCAATTAATTAACATTAAACCCTTTAATTTAATCAATAATACTTTTCTCGTCCAACAAAAACTAGAACATTGTTAGTTAGTGAGTGACCCGAATGTTCTTTACTAAATCGTTAATAAATTAACTCATTAATTTATTAATGGCATCTAGCAACACTCCTTAACGATCTGATCATATTAAATATCTTTTATTTTTGAATCAATAAAAGATTAATATAATATTTTTTTCCTTAAATTTCTATGTTAACTTTAAAGTATGGTATAACTATCAAATTCTTATAAGTTAATAAACAATGAATGACTACCCTAACCAAGGTTTTTATTTATATAGAGTTCAAACTCATTACCAAGAGTTGATGATTATTTATTGATTAATCATTAATTCCACAAGAATTATATATTTCTTCAAAATAATTTCCCATTGACAATTCAAAGGTAATCTTAATTATAAGGAATTCTCCCTTGAGTGTTATATATCTATTTGGATCATTTATATGTATAACTTAAAAAAAAATGAGATCTTTTAATCTTTATCTTATGAAGATGACTACAAACATATTGATCTATCCTAATTAATGATGTCTTATCCTTAATATTCCTATGATCAAAAACAATTTAAATTAAAATTATATAAGACTTATTTCTCATTATTATAATTTTTATTATAATAATAAGTCATTAATTCTAATTAAGGATCTTATCCTATTAATTCAATAAATATGGCAATGAAATCAATAATAATACAATTTTATTATTACTAACATGACAAATTTGATCTATAACATACCTCAAATTCAACACAACTATTAGTGAGGATGGATATCCATTATCGAGAATGTTTGTTTCAAATGATTTGGATGATATCTCAGAGTGGATATGGAGAGATGAGGGCAATAATTTATCTTTGTGTTCTAGAAAGATATGAGGGGATGGACGGTTCACTTTGACTACTTGACTAATGTGATTACCCACCTATTTTGTTGGTCAAGTAAAACACTGAGATATGTTTTTAGCTTTGTACATTACGAAAACTAATATGTTTGTTTAATTCTATTTAGAAGAAAAATTTGTAATAATAATAATAATTACCATAAAATAATACTAATAATAATAAAAAAAAAATATTTTTATAATTTTAAATAACAATTTTAATTTTTTTAATATGATTTTATTATTTATATTTAAATTTATTTATTAAAACATTTTTTAATGTATCACTTTATCACATCATACGCAAACTTTCGTTTTAATACCATTCAAATCATGACATTTTTTCCTTAATTTAAACAAAACTTCTTCTCTATCTCCTCATATCCATTTACTCATTCATACTTAAATAATTTTTTCAATCCAAACACATCTTTATTATTTTTTATAGTTGGTGTCATGAGTTTTTTTATATACTATCACTGTAAGCTATTTTGTTGTAAATATTATTATTATTATTGTTGTTGATCGATTGACATTTATGATAAAGGGAAGGTAACAAATATGGTTTAAATACTATTTTGGTCCCTCTTTTGGTCCAGTTTGTTCAATTTGATTCTTTTTTTTTTTGTCTGTTCAATTTGGTCATTGATTTGCTAAATTATGTTCAATTTTGTTTTTTTCGTTGACACTGTTCACATGACGTGACACTGTTCACATTATGACTAGTTGTGTTTTGTTCAAAATAAGTCCCTATTTTAGTTTAATTTGTTAAAATTGTTTAATTTAGTCTCATCCTCTATTTCATGACCCTTCACCACTGTCACAACCACCAATGTCGCTGCCACCACCACCACCATCACCACTACTACTATCGTTGCCACTACCACCACCACCAAGCTAAAAACACCACTAACACCCTATAGCCACCACCAACACCATAACCACAATCACAACCACTACCTTACTAAAACTGTTGTCACCACCAAACTAAACTCACAACCACCACAATCACTCTGCAACTACCAACACAATCAGATTAAAAAAAATGTAAGTAAAATCTTTCTATTTTGATAATAGTCAAGATATTAACTAAATGTATAAATAGTACTTAGGCATTTCAATCCATGGAACAAAATAATTGTTCACAATATTATTTAAAAAACATATTTAATTGCACAGTATAATCCATCATCCCAAACATGTAGTGTGTGTTTAGTCACTACAAAATTATACCAATAAAAATGTTAGTAAAACATAACTTATATGAATTTTATTAATGAATTTTACAATTTAAGTTATTGACGAAAATTTTCATTAGTAATAAATTCATTGATAAATTAGAATTTTAATTGTTGACAAATATTTTTGTTAATAATGGATTTGCAAAATTCGTCGATAAAATTTATTTATAAGTGGGTGTAAATCTTACCTTACAAATCGATTTTGTAAGGTTGAGTTAGGCAAAGTCAACTTCTTAACATGATATTAGAACCTTGAGTTAGAGCTTATGCTAACGAGATTTATTGTTTGTTCGACCTATTGTGTCATCTGTTATCGAGAGATTTGTTGTTTGTTGAGTTTATCATCTCATCGACTATCGGGTTGCTATTAGATCTTCCATTAATGTTTAGTTTCACGCTCGAAATATATATCAACGTGAGGGGGTGTGTTGGATATCGCACATCGACTAGAGATAAGGCGAGTTTATAATACATAAGTGAGTATAAAGCTCATCTTACAAGCCAATTTTGTAGGATTGAATTAGGTTTAAAATTTCCTTTTTAACAAGGGTGACATTAAGCGATTATCGTTGTTTACATTCCACAATCTCATTTTTATCAGAGAGTTTCAATACAAGATGTTTGATGAAAGCTCCTTTTGAATGAAAAAAGTCACACATGAACAATTCTTTATTATAGTTGATTCGTAAGATTTTAATTTGGGTATCAAATTGGTTTTTAACAAGGTTGATGGAAATACAAATATGAGTATGAGTTTCACTTTATTTTGCATTAGGTAAACCGAAAACATAGCATGTGTGATCATCAACCGTAGTGAGGAAAAACAATGTCCATGCATGGGAAAGGTTGGAGTAAAAAAATGTGTAGTTTGAGAGTGACCAAGAGTAAAAGAGTAAAAGGTAACTTGTGTTATTGTTTAGCATGATAACAAGTACTGCACACAAAATTCTATCATCATTTAAACATGGATATTGTTGTTGGGTAATATGCATCTGTTCACCAAAAAGGTGTCCAGGCCGAAAATGTCATCTATCAATAAGGATCACATTGCATATGGGATATATACACTAATATAGTTAATGCTTTGAAGAAAGAAGCTAAAAAAATAGTAAGTAGCTAAACTATGGTATCTAATATTTATTAATAATAAATACTATTAAATAGAATAGAATCTCACAAATTTTTATTTGTAAATAGTATATTATTAAGATAAAAAATCTTTTCAATATTTCCATAATAGTTAAGAAAAAATATTTTAAAAATTTTCATATTTATTTTAACATATTTTTATATTCTTTTTCAAAGGTTTTGATCATTACAAAGATTCTAAAAATATAATTAGTATATCAATAAAATAATTTTTTATTTTACAATAAAGCTCATGTTAGTAAGGTTTATTTGATATATTTATTAGATATATTCTATCACTTGTTATTTGATCACCTCCAAAATATTTAGTCATACAAACAATTTTCATATTTCAATTTGAGAATAATGGATTGGATGTCATGCATCAATTAAAAATAAAATAAATTTAAAATATATAAATAAGACTTAATACTTCTTTTGATCTCGATATTTTCAATATTTTCTCTCTTTTTCTTTTTCTCAATATGTTCCTAATATTTATTAAAAGGAGTTAATGTAGTTCGTTTTATTAAGTCAATATTAAATTCATTAGAAACAAATGACTTGGCAGAAAATATGAACATTTTTCTTCTAAAAACAAAGATAATGTATCACTTCAAGTCATATTTTTTTTAACAATATTATCGTCAATCTATTAAAAAGAATCACATTGACTACTAATAAATTATATAACCACATTCAGTAAATAAATTGATTGAAAATATTGAACAATTTTTATAAATTTTGGAACGAAAAGACTATAGGCCTACAAAGATGCATATAAACCAATCAATTTTATAAGTATAAATTGTACAAATTGAACTTTCTAATAAAAATACCTTAGAGAAATACCAAAATATTTGTTAAAACTCTATATATGCATAATTACATTATACTATCACATACATATCAAGAGCTTCTTATAATTAGAAAGTGTGTTAAAAATTTTAGAAGAAAAAGTAGGTAATAGTTTCAGATTTCTCTTATATTGATTTTCTCTACGTGTGTAACTATGCCAAACCACAAATCTATTCTCCATACATAGTTTTGAGGAGAATGTATATAAAGTACCAAGGCTATACTCGTTCTCTAACACACCCTCTACAGATATAATTTCTTTATATAAAACGTCTAATAAAATCACATTTAAGATTCTATTGCATTAATCATCTATCTTCTTCAAGCATTGATAGAAATTAAAATTTAACCTATTAAAAGCTTTACTATACATAATATTTTCTTCTATAAAAATGCTTATAAAAAAATATCTAAAACCTAAAATACTTTTTGCTCATGTAATAAGTAAGACGCAGAGAAGCAAGGATTATAGTACTACTTAAAAAAAGGCAATTAAAAACCTCACTAACTGTTACTTTCAACATCATCTAGAATACCCATTGGTCATTACAATTAACCACTAATATGTACGACCACGGCAATAGAGTCACAATCACCAACGAAAATTTACACCATCATATTGTCTTTTTCGTTTGAGTTTTTATCTCTTCACACACTTTCCCATCAACCGGAGTATGGTAACCTGCAAGTAATTCATGAAAGATTAAATGAGAATTGTAGTATACAAGTAATAATGCAGCTTAAAAGATTTTCGTCACTAGCAATTTGAGTTTGAATATAGAAAATAAAACATTACATAGATCCTAGGATTTGTCAAAATAAGGAAAAGTTAACTGAGTTCTGAATGTTTGTGTTAAAGTGTTAATGAAGACTGACCCCAGTTTGAGGGACGTATCTGAGCTTTCATAGTCCTGCGGAGGTCCTGCAGAATTGCAAATGTAGGTCACAGACTCTGAAGATTGACCTTCATCCATAACAAAGTTCTCAGATTCGGCACCACCACGTCTTTGACCATTAACCATGCCCGCCACCTTTGATGCAACACAATTACACAACATAACTTCATTCTATGTTTCATGTTAAAATCAGAGACAAAAAATATATATATCGTACGTGATGTTTTAGTCGCTCGTTCTCTTCCATCAGTACCATTCCCTGCAGGTTCACTTAATTAGTTTATGCTTTATTTATGGACCAATGAATGCAACATGATTAATCTGTAATCTGTGGATCTTCTACTAATGATACCCAATGTTCAGTTTCTAACCTTTCTTTGGAGATCAGCGATCTCTTCCATAATTCTCTCTCCCTGAAAATAAAAAAGGTTTAATCAATTATATGAAGTCATTAGGGAAATTATTGAGCTGGTGGACACTGCAGGAGATAGATTTATGCATGCAATACCTTCTTTTCTATCACACGACCCAATCCAGTTTCTAGAGATCTCTCCAGTTGTTGCAATTCTTCGATGTTGAGACCCTGAAGATCCTCTCCTCTTAGCTGCCTGCATTTCTTTTTCATTGTTATATATATGTTTACATTTCAACAAATAAAATTGATTTTCAATTATGAAAACGTGAGACTTTGTACCTTAGTTGATGGCTCTTCTCGGCAACTTCCTTGCTCAATCTGGTGCAGTTGCTGTTCTCAACCAGCTGAATAATCATTTCAGAAATTAATGATTGTCATTGAAGTTTTAAACCTTTGAAATAGTTTTATTCTAAAAGTATAACTCGTTTTATCCCAACCCAACATATCCAATCTCCTAAACATGGCATCAAGTGGGACAACACGGGATCATGAATTCACTGTCTCATGAAATTGTGGTGAATGAATTCTGTAATGTTAGTTTCTGTTGAACCAAGAACAATTCAACACGAAATGTAATGTAGGTACCACCAACCTGCAACTCGAGAGATGGCTGTTCCATCTTTGCTAGGTTCTTTGAGTGCAAATGATGCCTTTCAAGTATCCCCTTCATGCTTCATAAGACAATGGTATCAAAAGTCACATGATGGATACATTAACAACCACCAAGAAATAAAAGTAAACTTAAGATCAAACAAAACATGTTGTGTTTTGTGTTTGTTTGTTTTAGTTGTTTGTTTATTTACGACGCATAAATTAATTATTAAGCTATTTTTAAGTTAAAATTAATTTATTTACTAATTACAAAACTATATATAAAAACCTATGTAAGAAAGTTTTTATGAAAATAGCTTGAGTTAAATTTACCTGATGAAGAAACTATCTTTTCTCTTTGAAAAGTTTCTTAAAGAGAAACTTTTCCAAATATATAACACTTTACGAGACTAGATCACTTCGTTTGATGAGTCAACTTAAGTCTTGTCATGTCATATCATATATAAACAATTCATTTATATTGTATTTAAAATTTAAAACTATTATTTATGACTCATTACTTCTCTTACACCAACCAATTTTTCTTATAATTTCTAAATAAAAACCTTGAACTCCACGTCCCATATTCTAAGCCTTGTAAGACGGAAATTAATCAGAATGACAAGGTACATGTAGAGTAGCAGCTTTAATGCAGGAACAGGTTTGTCAAAACCTACAGATTATAGGCAAATCAATGTCACTTAATAAGGATAAGTTGGATAAGTTTATCGATAAATAACTTTAATAAAAAAAATCATCACTTACAGGTTAAAAAATAAAGATTTTAAAAAATCATTTCTTTTACAAAATTAGTTTATAAATAAATTAATTTCAATTTTTTCTTTTTCTTACTCTTCTATTACTCTTCTAAATGTTTGAGAACTTTGTTGGGGGAAAAGGTGTTATTACCAACGCTCACACCCACCCAAAAGAAAGCCAAATTCGGCTTTCCAAGCACAATATAGAATATAGAGTTGCATATTCAGTAAACTATCCGAGCAATATTGATCAAGGTTTATCAAGAAATTTTTATAAGCTCCCTGTTGCAAATTTGCCTCTTATAAGATTAACTCAAAGAAAACCCATTATTTAATTTTTCTTTCACATTTTCTTAAAATGTAAAAGCAGATACACAAATCCAATTACTTGAAGCATAAAACCTTTTGACAGCAAGAAGCCTCTAAATCATGAGTAAAAAAAATTAAGGGGCATAGTGAATTGTTGCTTATATCAGATATCATGATGATGATAATTACTGTCACAAACCAGGGCTAAATTGGCATGTACAAACTATTTCATCAAGTTTCCGCATACTTTCATCTGGATTGTTAATGGTGGTGAATTCATTTTCCAAAGATTTAAGTCCACAAATATCACGATGGACAACCCAGGGGATTGGAGTGACTCATCATTCTCTTTTCTCTCATAATTGTCACATTTTGTTATATAGCCAGTTTTCATATTACTATCTCAACAACACTAAAAGTTCAAAGCACTTGTTATCAAAGAAGCAACATTATATGATAACCTTGAAATAAGTAAGAAAAATGTATGCAATCGTATATTTGCTAAAAAAGGTGACAAAAGTGTAAGGGTTACATATATCCATAGCTCTACAGAGAAAAACAAGCTTTTTATCTAATTAGTGTGTTTCTATAAACAACTTGTTTTCAGGAAAAAGAAAAAGAAAACTGTTTTTGACACAGCAAACTTTGGTTTTACCTAAGCATTACATAATTGTAATCAGAAAAAAACAGATACAATATTATAAATGTTGTTTTCTAATCAGAATTAAAATTATAATCTCAGCAATTCACCAAATGAAATGTTTCATCAATCGTCATTTAAAGTGAATATTTGAATCGGAGAACAACGTCTGAAATGTGAAGTACAGGCATAAATTATTATCATTTTCTTTCCGAGCCACATATATACAGCATATAAGTACAAATTTAATTATAAAAAAAAATAACAATGATTGTCCTTGTTTCACAAATAGAAATAGAGAGAATGAAAGAGAAAAGAAAATAGAGATGGGAAATATGAGTGAACATGGAAATGGTTTGGTTGAACAAAATAATGGAGAAGAAAGAAAAATAAAATGAAAGATTATTTCTATTGAATAATAAAAATGTATTTATTGCTATTATATATTATTAATATTTTTATTAATATTATTAAAAATTGTAAATAATTCTTTTAAATCATTCCAGAATTTTTTTTTTTCAAACAAATTCTTCTAATATCATTGTAATAAATTATGCAGCAAAAAAAAAAAAAAACATGTGTCTTTTTTTACTTTTCTCATAAGTTCACCGAGGAAACAAAAGAGGAGTTGCTACACACATCTCATTGCAAATCAGCACTAATCACCTTGCCCAGATTCATGTCATCCACTCATGTTCATCCATTTCTTTCAGTTCATAGATGCTTCATGTATTAGCTTAAACTGGTAAATTAATCGGTACAATAATCTAATAAATTTTCATACCTAAAACTCTCAAAAAACTCCACAACAAGAAAGCAAAGGAGGAATGGTCAACAAAAACAGACAACAGAAATGAACAGTGGGTACTGAGCTTCAAGAACAATGCACACAAATGTCTCAGAAGCGATTAAACAACACAAGACGACCGTTAAAGCCCAACAACTGTATCAGAAGTCAGAACTCTCATAACTCATTTAAAATGAAAACTCACCATCTATAGCAGCAGAACCGATATAACATGACATATACATGCTTGGTACGCAACAATGAGTTCATTTAGTTAGCGAAGTTGTCTGAAAAACTGTCATTATAGATATAGATCTTATCTTGACCATCCCCAACCCAAAACCCCATCAAAACATAAAGAGTGAGAAAAGAGAGAAAGAGAAAGACCTGGAGCTTGAATACTCAAAGAGTTTCCCAGTAGAAGAGAAGATTATGAGGGCAATATCAGCATCACACAGAACCGAAAGCTCCTCGGCTTTCTTGAAAAGCCCTCTGCGACGCTTGGAGAACGTAACCTGTCTGGCGGTGGCGTTGTCGATCTTCCTAATCTGAATCTTCTCCCTCGCCATGTATATATACCCTTCACCTTAATCTATCCTCTTTTGGAAAAACAAGAAAAACAGAAAAAGAAAGCGAACAGCTTTAGCCTCTTGAATTAGCCGGATGAGCGAGGTACATCACGCAGAAGGAACCGACATACAATCAAAGAAACCCACCTAAAAAAGCAAGGGAGGGGTGAGTCGTTGACTATTTATGGAGTGTGTTGCGAAAAGCAAAAGCAGAAAAAGAGTATTGTTTTGTTTAGTGTGAGGAGGAACGTGTAGCAGAGAAGTTAATATGCAGGTGTTAACTAAATTTAGCTTTTGTGAAATCGAAGCTTGGTAGCAGATGGTGGTGGGAGAAGGTATCTATGGATTTTTGTTTTGTTTATTTTTGTGGAGTGGTGGTGTTGGTGATGGATGGATATGAAGTTGGAAGAGTTTAGCTGAGTAAGGAATTTGTCGCTGGATTTGTACTTGTGGATTTTACTTTCCTTATTGGGGGGAAGGCGTTGATATTAGGAATGTTGGTTTTGGTGTTGTTTGGTTTGGCTTGTGAGATGGTTCCAGCTTTGAGATGAAAGCCACCAATGGGAGAAAGAGAGAGAAAGAGGGAGAGAGAATGCAGAGAGCGTGTGGAAGTGTGGAAAAGGTATACCCTTTTATGGTGAAACACTGTTCCCAACTCTTCTCTCAAAGGGTACAAGTTTGTCACTAATTCATCTATCAGTGTAGAATAAATTAATGGAATGAGGTGAGGTTCCTTTTTCAAGATATTTTTTCTTCTTAAATCCATTTTTAATGGCCAACTAGTTGGGTCAGTGAAAATGAAAGTAAAGTGCCTAATTTAAATTCTAGGGAGAGAGAGATCGTACAGAGAAAGATGTATTCGGTGCCGTGCATAGTGTTTAGAGAATTTATATTTATATATTATCTGCAAAAAAAAAATTCAAAATCATGTTAATAGACAGTCTTAGAAAGATAAATAAATAAAAATATATTTTACATCCGAAGCTGAAAGACACCTAACTGAATATTAATAAACTATAGAAAATATGAAAATATCTTCTACTCTTCAACTTTTAGAAGATATTAGGTTAGAATATGAATGTCACTTCTCTTATTATTTTCTTGTCTAAGATATCGTCTTCTTCTTTTTTAACACAAGTGTATTAAAGACACTCAAATAGTTAAATCAGTGTATTAAAAGTACTGTGGGAGCAAGAGACTAGTTAAAAATATTGATTTTTTACACTTAAGAACTTTTTTTAAATCTAATACATCTTAATATAGAAAGTACATGACATGTTATTACACCGTCACAAATGGGTTCTATTTGAACACCGTGTAAAATAATTGTAATATCATTGAAATATAAATAAACTAATCTTAAAATAGTTATGGTAAAAGTTGAGAAATAAACAGTACGTACAGATTTAACAAATAAATGAGTTTATTTGGTATAATGGAGATAGAAATAAGTACAATAAAAAAAGGGAGAGGATTTTATCATTTTTTTTACTTAAACACTTTTCTGTAAAAATTAAATAACTGCTCATAAGGTAAAGTCATGGTCTGTTGATCAAACATATACTTGATTAGTTTATCAAACATCTACCAAAGCACACATATGTCTGGTTGCTTTATAACGATGAATTTTAAAATACTAGTTTCAGTTTCGTATGAATTTTTTTTCACGTCTTTAGTTGTTACATTATCAAGATCGATGTATTTTATGAAAAAAAAAACTCGTTTAATTAATTTTATTAATGAAGATCATTCCTTTATAGGTCAAGCTAATTTTTCAAACAAGCTGACTGATAATTTTTAAAAAGTATATAATTATTAAATCAAACAATACTCACATCACTGCTTTATCAATGAAGATCATACCTAAACCTGTCAACTAAAAAAATATTAATTCAATTAGATTAAAAATGTTTGTAATTGTCAAATTATTACTTCATGTGAAATTAGAATCTTAAATTTAGATGTATTTTGATTTTTAAATTTAATAGAAATAATTTTCTTAACCGAATAATTTTATGTATTAAGTAGTGTTCAAATTTGTCATTGAACTGAAAAAGTATCTATATATTGTAAACAATTTAAATATTAAACTAAAATATCGTTCAATATGAAAAATAAAAATGAATTCAAATAAATTATTATAATTATATTTATTTATTTATTAAATTCAAAGAAAAATATATATCAAAATTTAAAATAAAACTAAATTTAAATTTTGTAAGTTTAAAAATTAAAATCATATTTTATAAAAAAAACGAAGTCACGTTAGATATTAAAAGAAACATATTTTTAATATATATATATATATATATATATATATTCAACAAACTTATATTTAGTTTCCATATTTTCATATGAATAAGATAGTCCTTAAATTTTAGAAAACAAGTGAATTAATAATATAAAAAATAAATAAATCTGTTTTAATGATTTTGAAAGTTTATGTTATGATGGTTGAATTTCTTATTTAACGGAAAAGATGGCTTTTCCGTACATGAAAGACTATTTGGCCATAATGGAATTGGAATAGAATAGGAATAGGAACAGGAATAGGGTTATCTTAGTGACATGAAAGACCAGTGAGCAAGTTAACAACCATGAACATGAACAATGGCCCCTACCCTATTCTCCGTCACTTTCACCCGTCAGATATGGATATATATATATAATATTTTTAAATATTCGCTGTGGAAAACAATAAAACTAAACAAATAAAGCGTGAGAAAGAATAATTAATTTTAATAGTAATTTAAAAAAATAATGTCACAAAAGAAAAAGATGAAAACTGTGTTGTAGATAGTATAGTACGCTGGCAGTGAAAAATCATGGACGTAGAATAAATAAATTGACATGATCGATCGTGCTATTTCCATAACCAGTTATATTTGTACGGTAACTTTTTTTCTTTTTTCTGCGCTCTTCTGCATCATT
>Ga0099823_1005504_pt1 | contig 12655 bp, 8 predicted proteins | sample CowpearedBW_FD_76831 | JGI IMG/M metagenome (GOLD analysis project Ga0099823, IMG submission 76831) | Root nodule microbial communities of legume samples collected from California, USA - Cow pea red BW | ecosystem: Host-associated > Plants > Roots > Nodule | place: USA: California | collected... | reverse complement strand
TACCCGTTGGGTTTGGGGATGGGGATGGGGATGAATTTTTATTATGGGGATGGGGATGGGATCATGATACCCGTACCCGCCCCGCCCCGTTGCCATCCCTAGTTTTTCTCTTATTTGTCATTTGTTCTCTTCCTTTCTTGAAAAGAAAAGAAATTCTCTCTTGTCTCACTTAATAATGAAATATTAGTTTAATAGTTATTAATATTAATTTTTTATCTCACTAACCTTTCTATATTCATAAGAAAAAATAATATATTATGTGTTTTTTCATAACCAATTTGTAATTGACTTAACTATAAATATTTTTTAAATAGGAATATTGATCAAGAATAAAATAATAGATTTATTTTTTTAAAAGTAATAAAAGGGAAGATATTGATGAAGATGAAAATAAGATATATTTTACTTCACATATTTTGAATTATTTTACTAATAATGATCCAATTGTTAAGTTAGATGAGCATTTTTTTAAGCATTATATTAATTATTCAATCTAATAATCAAATAATTATATTACTTTGACCCCTCCAAATTAATTATTTGGTTAAGATCTATCACTGATCATAACCAATAGTTTAAACTGAGTCAACAATTCAATCGATGTTAGTCTGGAATGTCATTTGACATAAAAAAACTTGATGCTGTTGAAATTATTTTTTTATTATTAAAGCTTGAGACCAAATTTTATCAAAGTTTGGAACATGAACAAAGGACTGAAAACATATTTAACCATAATTTTTATTAATTTACAAATTAATATATATTACTTATTATTTTATTTAAGTTTTAACTATTGGTTAAGATATTTAAACTTAATTAAGTTCATTGGAGCAAATTTTTATAATTATTTGAAAAAGAATAAGACATGTTCTTTTTTATATCTATTAAAATGTAAAATGTTTATAATTTTTCTAAAAGATTAAATATATTTTTAGTCACTTAATTTTCATGTAAAATTGTATTTCAATCCTAGGAATGACAAAAGATAGGGTTAATATGAGTTTTATTATCCCATCCCATCTCTGAAGTAAAAGTTTATACTCATCCTTATTTTCATAAATCTTTTTGTCTCATCTCCATCCCCATATATCATGCGCTCATACACTTTCTTACTCTTTTAATATTAATTAATTAAATTTTATAAAAATCACAAAAAAATATGATATCAAATATTTGTTTGGAATAGTCCAAGTGTGAGTTAAAGTTCCATACTAGATATAACAGACAAAGTTGAACACTATATAAGAATAAAAACCCATAACACCAATGTCTTCAGGTTTTGGTGTAAAAGTGGTGTCAAACGTTTTATATGTTTTATATGTGTAAGAACAATATCATATATATGAACCACAATCTCTCAATGACTATAACCCTCATATGAGACAAAATATAACCCATTAGTGGTATCAAAGTCGCCAATAAGGGATTACCGAAGTGATTGACTGCATAACATAAAAATATAACCCATCAATATTCAATATTAAATATTTAAAAATAAATGATAATTTTATAAACTTTAAAAAATATTATGCAATTACATACAAATAAAATTTCATAACAACCAAAACATCTATTAATTTGGATAGGTTAATGAAACAAAGTTTTTAAAATTAAAAACTATTTTTAAAAAATTATAAAAATAAAGAATGTATTTCATTTTAAAAATATTTTAAATATCTTTTTACTTCACCAAAATTATAATGAAATCCATTTTATTATTCATTAATAAAATTATAATACACCACTTCAATAAGACCACACGTATAAAACAAGATTAAACTAATGATAATTCAAATTTAGATATAGATTTTTTATCTTTTAAACTTCATGAGTGACATTAAATTATTATATTATCGTAAATAAAATGTCTTATTATACAATTGTTGTAATAAAATTATTTATGAGAATGACTTAAATATATATATATATATATATATATATATATATATATATATATTTATTTATTTATATAACACAGAACACAATAAATTATAAATTAATTCATCAATTGCATATATATTCCGGGTTTTGAATAATATTAGTTTTCTTGCTGTATTTTGACATGAAATTAAATATTAGATTAAATATTAAAATCGAAAATACTATTAATTAATATGATAGGAAAATGGTTCTGGAGAGAAGGGAAAATTCTAAAAGGTTGCAATGCGTCTTTCATAGCATTAATATCAAAAAAACAAACCCTTCTTGGTCTGGATGATTATAGACCAATCTCACTAGTGGGTTGTGTGTACAAGATAATCTCTAAGGTCCTAGCAAACAGGATTAAGAACGTGCTGCCTAAGGTTATAGACAGTTCTCAATATGCATTTATTAAAGGTAGAGGACTTATGGATAACATATTGGTAGCCAATGAGGTAATGGAGGAATGTAGGCATAAAAAAAAGGGGTTGGCAATAGTGAAGGTCGACTATGAAAAAGCGTATGACTCTATTAATTGGGATTTTCTATACTATATGCTGAACAAACTAGGTTTTTGTGACAGGTGGGTTGGTTGGATTAGAGAGTGTTTGACTTCCTCATCAATGTCAGTTCTGGTAAATGGGAGCCCTACTAAGGAGTTTGTTCCTAAGAGAGGTCTTAGGCAAGGAGACCCTATGGCTCCATTCTTATTCCTTATTGTAGCAGAGGGTTTAGCGGGGCTAGTAAGACAAGCTGTTAAAAAAGAATTATACAGCGGGATAAAAGTGGGTTCTAATGGAACTAATGTGGGGCTATTACAGTTTGCAGATGATACATTGTTCTTGTGTGAAACAAAAGCTCAAAATGCAATGACATTAAAAGTTGTATTAAGGTGCTTCGAGTTGACGTCTGGACTACGGGTTAATTTTTCCAAAACTAAAGTAGGAGGGACGGGCATGGACACATCTATGTTAAAAATCTTTTCGAAAACCCTAAATTGCAAACATATGAAAATCTCGTTTCTGTACCTTAGAATGTTAATCGGGGGAATCCAAGGCTCAAACAATTTTGGCAACCTATGATCGAGAAGGTTAAAACTCGATTATCTAATTGAAAGGGCAAACTCATTAGTATGGCTGGTAGGGTATGCTTAATCAAATCAGTTTTATCTACATTGCCACTATACTACCTATCTTTCTATAAATTGCCAAGATGTGTGAGCAATAAACTCTTAAAAATTCAAAGGAACTTTCTCTGGGGATGGGGTTCAGATGATAGAAAAATAGCGTGGGTTAAATGGGAAAATATCTGCAATCAAAGGAGGAAGGGGGCCTGGGTTTAAGAGACATTCAAAAATTTAATGTCGCACTCTTAGCAAAATGGAAATGGAGGTTAGGAACGGAGAATAACGGTCTTTGGAAACAGGTCCTGGAGTCTAAGTATGGATCATGGAGGAACTTGAATGATCCCATCACGTTAAGATCTGCCTCAAGGTGGTGGATCGACATTCACAAGGTATGCGGTAACACAATACAAGGACTTTGGTTCGATAAAAGCTTTGAGTGGGGGGTAGGAGAAGGGAAAAAAGTTAAGTTCTGGGAAGACAAATGGGTAGGGGAAGAAACACTCGCGTCTAGGTTTCCTAGGTTGTACTTGCTATCAGATTGTAAAGATAGAGTTATTGGGGAGGTCGGACATTGGGAGGAAAATGTTTGGATATGGGACCTAACTTGGAGAAGATATAGATTTGTTTGGGAGACTACAATGGAGGAACAATTACTTTGTGTTATAAATGGTCAACGATTATGCAATGACATGGAAAAGAGAAGTAGATGAGATCTTTTCAGTAAAAGCAACTTATAATACGCTACAAGGAATCGTTGAAATAGAAGGCAATAAAGACTTTAAACTGCTATGGAACACAAGAGTAATTCCAAAGGCTCAAATGCTAGGTTGGATGGTATTCTTGGATAGATTACCAACCAAGGTCAATCTATAAGCAAAGGGGGCCCATCTACAACAAAGCCTTTGCGAACTATATTATGCATACGAAGAGAATGAAGAACATTTGTTCTTCTCATGTTCGGTGTCCCAAAAGGTGTGGAACATGTGTGATAGGTGAATGGGGTTGAGCACAGTGCACCACGTCAAAGCTAGGGCCAATTTTCAACACTTTCATCTCTTTAACTTGAATAGTAGGCAAAACTTAGTGTGAAAAGGAATGTGGCTAGCTATTATAAGGAAAATTTGGAAACATAGGAATGGTGTAATTTTTAATCATAAGAAAGTTGATCCAATAGAAATTTTTGATCAAGCACAAGTGACAGCTTGGGTATGGATGAAACATAAGATCCCAACTGTGAAGTCCTCATATAGTGATTGGTACATTTCCCCATATACATGTTTGAAATTTCTATGATATAGTAATTTGTGTGTTCAAGTGTGATAGGAAAGCAAACACTAATTTTGAAGAAGAGGGCTCAAAGGAAACTATAAACGCAAAAGGGGAACTTGAAGAGGCAGTGTACGAGTACAAAGTTAACACAATTTTCTCTTTGAGCGGCTTGGCTTTTTGGAGTTATTAACTTGGGTTAATCCCACCAAATACTGCAGAAATACCATGCATACTCTGCACACTCTGCACCACGAAGCTTTATCACGATAGAGATGGAAAATTGATTGTATTGGAGCCTTAAAATACTCTGCACCATGAAGCTTTATCACGACAGAGATGACAAAATGATTGTATTGGAGTTTCATATATGTCAGATGTATACCTAAGGGAGGCACACATACCGCTATCACACTTCATTGGTGCATTATAATGTTGGATCACGTAGGTTTGATTTAGTTGATTTTTTGTTATGATGGAATTATGATGGTAAGCTAGAGCATCAATGTGCATAACATTGTTTTTTGTATATGAGTTAGAGTACTCCTCAAGTGCTTTTTTTTTTTAATTTTAATTCATTCTTTGCTGAAAAAAAAAATTAATACTAAATTTCAATTTTTTAAATGTCGAAAAAATATTTCTCTTCTCGTATTTGAGTTTTGAGTAACAAAAATGCGCAAAATTAAATGACGTGTTTTTATTGGACATACATTAAATTAAAAATGTTAAGTAATTTGACAGTGTCCCATAAAGTTTTAGTGCAACTGCATTGTACCGACAAACATTTCTATTTTCGTAAACCTTTTCAACAAGAGAACTCTAATATATAGAGATGAAAGAAACAGGGGAAGTGAATAGAAAAGAAAAATAAGAGAGTCAAAAATAGTAACAAAAGTAGCACATAGTTGAAAAGAAATATGTGCGAAAGAAAACGAAAATAATACGAATGCTCTTTTTTTGAACCATATTATAATATTGTATTCTTAAAGAAAATTGGTTTTTATAAATGTGAAACAATGAAAGGACGTCTCTTTTAATTTGAGGTGTATTTTTGAAAAAATGTCTATAAAATAGACTAACTATGTAAAACTATTTTTTTTTATATTGTATCAATGAAATTGTTTAGTAAAGATTTAAAGCAATATAACCACGAGTTTTTGTTCTTAATGGTAGTTGTGAGGGCTGCCACAGGTTCATGGTTTGCTGGCGGCGATTTGATCATGTTGTCAAGAATTAAATTGAAAAATAATTTTTGGTTAACAAAAATTATTAATATGTATGATGAAGTTGTTTCAAAATAAAATTATTAACTTGACTTTGTTGACTTGGTTGAATGCGACGCTGACCTGATAGTTTTGGTACGTGTGGTGGCCCTTAGAACCATTCTTGTAAATAAGAACTTTTTTTTTTCAACTATAGTTACCGGCTGCTAAAAAAGGAGGTTTATCAGTTGAACCATTTGACGTTGAAAATAGTGTGAGAAGAATCATGCAAAATTTTCCAAAACCTCCATGAAATGAATTATCAATTTGATTATCAAAATATTACTACTTTTTGTTTTACTTAATCTTTCAAGTATTAAAAACTAATTAAAATATTTAATATTTTGATACTAGACAATTTTTGTTATGCTATTTAACAAAACATAAATGAAAACCGTACATTTTGTCAAGCTAACTCAAAAAATTATGTTAATGACACGGTCTTCTCATCGATTTCTTTAACTCACTTCGCCGATCTTCTAGTTTTGCTAGTTTTTCCAATTGTTCGGGCTTCATATCTTGATTTGTACTTCTCTATTCCAATGCTAAGTCGAATTTGAATATAACAGTCCAGACAGTAGGCTAGGAAAATGGAAAAGCATTACTTTATATATTTCTTTAGTAAGGCGAAGGATAAAAACATATGCATAATGATCATAAAAAGAATAAAGAAGGTTTGCAGAGGAGGAGCAGCCTTGTCGCGGCCCATTGAACGAGAACCTCGTCGAAGACTACCGATCAACACCGACGACGTGGACCAGCTGCACCACAAACCAGCGAATGGGCACCAACGTGGACTAGCATCTGTGCAGTCCACCAAGAGCACCACGCCGCAGACTATGAGTGAGTAACTACATTCATTGGCAAGAGGCAATGCAATCTGAATTGACTGCTTTGAAGACCAATAATACTTGGCCTATTACAACTTTCCCTCGTGAAAAGAAGACTATTGGTTGTTGTTGGGTGTATAAAATCAAGCACAAATGATGGTTCTCTTAAACGAAGGCAAGTCTTGTTGCAAAGGGATATACAGAACTAGAAGGTATCGATTATCATGACACTTTTTCACCTAGTGCTAAAGTGGTCACAGTCCAATGATTATTAGCTTTGGTTGTTGTTTAACATCAGTCTCTTCATCAGCTTGATGTCCATAACGTTTTTCTTCATGGTGATTTCAAAAGAAATCTATATGTCCCTTCCTCCAGATTTTCAGTTCAGCGACAGGGAGAAAATCTTGTATGTCACCTCAACAAATCCTTATATGGATTAAAACAAACTTCTCGTTAATGGTTTGCCAAATTCTCCACAGTTATTTAGGCTACTGGTTTTATTAAATCAAAAGCATATTACTCGTTGTTTACATGTACAGAAGGCAAGTTATTTACAATTTTGTTAATTTATGTCGATGATATTCTCATAACTGGTAATGACCCTATTGCAATATCTAGTCCTACACAATTCCTACACAATTATTTTCAAAGATTTAGGTGATCTTAAGTTTTTCCTAGGTATTTAGGTCTCTTGTTCTAAAAAGGGTATTGTCATATCACAAAGAAAATACACTTTAAAAATTATCAAAGATGGTGGGTATCTTGGAGCTAAGCCCGTGGATTTTTCCATGGAAAAAATACAAATCTTTCTGATGAAGAAGAATTATTAAAGGACTCGTCAATATATAGGCAAGTTGTTGGTCGCTTAATTTATTTGACAATTAATCATCCTGATATCACCTAAGCAGATTCATGCACGCTCCATGCAAGCGTCATATGAAAGCTGCAATGCATGTGCTACTATATTTAAAGAATAATTCAGCTCAAGGCCTGTTTTTCCCTTCACAACATGATTCATCTTTGTGCGCTTTCTGTGATTCAGATTGTGGAGGTTGTCATGCATCCCAAAAATCAACTACAGGTTATTGTGTTTTTTGGAATCCTCCCTCATCTCTTGACAAACAAAGAAGCAAAAGACAATTTCTCTATCCTTAGCAGAAGCTGAACATAGAGCATTGACAGATACTTGTAGTGAGTTGACTTTACGATCATTGTTGAAAGATTTATGGATATTGCATCCTAAACCGACATTGTCGTATTGTGACAATAAAGCCTCCTTACACATTGCGGCTAACCTAATATTTCATGAAAGAACTAGACACATAGAGATGGATTGTCACTTCATTCGTGATAAGATTCAAGATAGTTCAATAGCAACAAAATATGTATCTTTCGCTGAACAACTTGTTGATGTGTTCACTAAACCACTAGAGAAAGAAGCTTTCTCTACCATGAAGCGCAAGTTGTGAGTTCTTGATATTCACTCTCCAACGTGAGACTTGAGGGGGAGTGTTAGAAATTAAATCATGAATAAAATATTTTAATTATTAAAATAGCTGAATTACAAGAACAATTTTGCACGCACGTTTTTGCATTATTATAAGAATAATAGCGTAGCCGTAAGGATTGTATATATTAATTATAAATACTCTTTCTTGTATATATTTATGTTCTTCCTTTCAATAAAATATAACACATAATTCCTTCTTTTTTTCTTTACAATTATTTTTATTTAAAAGAAGGTATAATTACTTATTTAGTCCTTTGTTGGTTTAGTTCATTTTGATCCCCTTATTATTTTTTTGTTCAATTTAGTCCTTCAATTCTTTTAAAAAGTTCCATTTGGTCCTCTGCGTTAAGCTTACGTTAGCACCGTGCCCATACATGCCATGTGTCAATTCGTGAAATTTTCATTTTTGTTTAATTTTTGTAAAAATAAAACTGCAACATGTCAAATTATGGTTGTGTGACGTTGCAATGACGGTGGTTGTTTTCAATTTACTTTCTCTAATTAGATTTTTGATTCAATTTAGTCCTTCTATTCTTAAAAGGATAATGATATTTTGACCTGCTCTTTTTCACTGGTCCAATTTGGTCCTCTTTTATTTTAGACCAAATTAGTAATTAAGCTTATTTACAACTTATATATACATGTTAAAATAATAAGAGGTTAAAAATCAAATAAAGTAATATAATGTTGTATGACATTTTTATGTGATTTTTAACCTCTTAAAATTTTAAACCAATGATATTAGTTCATTCTCCTAAAATTTTCGATCTAATTTAAAATCAATTGTAACCCTAAACAAAAAATATTTAATAAAAATGTGAATTTTAATAAAAGTATATGTGTAACATTTATATAAAAAATAGATTTGGTTCCAATTTGAAGATGGATAAAATTACCCAATTTAAAAAAAATGTGGAACTGAATTAAACAAAAATAACAAGTATCAAGATCTGAATGTAAAAAAATTGACATTGACACGTGGCATGATACTGACTTGACACATGAAATTTTTAAAATAAAAAAAGAATAAAAAAATCACAAAATCACAAAATGACACGTGACAGTCACTGTCTGTCAATTATTTAAACAGAGTTAGCAAAAAGAACCAAATTAAACAAAATTGACAAATATTAGAACTAAATTGAACTAACGACTAAATTGAAAAAACAAAACAAAAATTAGAATCGTATTTAGGCCAATTTTAAATTTGTAAATAAAATGTAAGAGGAAATTTTATTCTAAATTAATATATATTAACATTAATTTTTTTAATAAATAAATACGACATATCAATTAATAAATATCAAACAGTTCTTCAAAATTAATCAAACTAAAATTTTATAATAAAATTATATTTTTTTAATATTCTAGAAATGAAATAAATAAATAATGAAACTACTATTTGTCCAAAAAAATTACTCTAACAAGCTTATTGAAAAAAATTAACTAAAAAAAAAAGGTATGTTTATTAGCAATTATTTTGTGACGTTATGTTTCATTTCTGTTAATTTTTTTAATCGTCACAATATTTTATGTATTATTTTAAATTTAGTTATTTCTTATTAAGTAACAATATTTTTTCGTAGCATAATTTGTACCATAACTCCTTCGTCACGTTAATATGATAATACCAAGTCTTCTTCTTTCATTCTTCTACTCATATCTACACTGCTCCTGGAACCAAAATCGTGGCTCCACTTAGCTTTCTTTCCTGCTAAACGTTCTTCCGAGCATGAACTGAACAACAACAATGAGAATCATGAGCCGTATGATTTTTCGGAGGCAAGGAATCAGAATCTAGTATACGTTCTTGATGTTACAGTTACGATTGTGTTTGAGTATGAAAATTGTATCTGACGCTTTGAAATTATTGTATTGTGGTGTCAATTATTTTATGCGAATTGAAATTTGAAATAATGATATGTTTATTTGTTAATAGTTGGTAATATGGCGTTCATAAGAATTTATTTATTCCATGCAATCGAGGTTTGGTTTCTAGACGTTCATAAGAAGAATATTCATTTATTTTTCTTAATTAAATCTTGTTAAGTTTAATAAATTAGTGTTTCCCATGACACAAATTGAAGAACATTTTGCAACGTGGATTTACCATTTTGGAACATTCTGTAATAATTTTTTTCGTAATGCAATAACATTTTCGAAACGATCTAAACTAGATAAAGGTGTGCAGAGAAAATAGGGAGGTGAGGAAAGCATCACTATAATTTTTACAAACTTTTGGGCCCTATTTATCGCTACTCTCTCTCAGCCCAACATTACGATTTCATATATTTTTCTTCTAATGAATTCTGTATAGCAGCCATATGTTTCATGTTCATTCAATATTTCTTTTTAAATTTTACATCACTTTATAAAATGGTTCATTTACTCATTGTTTTCGTAAAAGTGGACTCGGTTGATTTTTGTTTTCCAAAATGATTTGGTTATTTTATTAATCTGATTAGTTCAATTTAGTTATCGTTCCATACTTACACAAGATTAATTTAACCAAAGAATCGACTAAAATTTTCAATTAATCGAAATATTTTTTATAAAATGATAATCCACTATTTTTATAAAACAATTCAGCTTCTTCTTTTTTTAAATAGTTTGACTTCTACAATTCAGCTCAAGTGACAAAAGAAAAGAAGACACGAGATTGTGAAAAAGAATAGAGCAATTAGTGTATATGTACAAGTTTGTGTAAAGAAGTTAGCTTGAAAAAAAAAATTATTTCACATCTCATATTTCTCTGTTTTTTATTTAAATATTGGTTGAAAGATTTCTTGTATTATTATCTATTTTGTTGGTGAATGGAATATTTTTTCTGTTGATCATTAGAAGGTCTAAGAGAACTTCTAATATACTCATTAATTATTTTTATCGGACGATTATATCGGATTAGGTGAGTTTTTCCTCCTAATTAAAATTTTCCCATTTTAAAAAGTTTTGGTTTCCATTTATTTTTTTTCTTCTCCATTTTGTGCATTTCATCATTTTTTTATATTATTTATATATTCTACTTGTTATTTTGTTATTTTGTTATTTTTGTTATCTTTCCAAAACTTTGATCCTATATCGAAGATAAATATTCAATTGTTTACTAATATTTTTTTTATTGAGACTCAATTTTATTTAAAATCTTGTTATGTTAGTTGTACCATAACATTAGTTTTAATGTTTGTTTCGTGGTGCCATGCGGTAATATTTTGAATTTTTTTTTTTTCATCCTTCATCTCCTTCCTCTTTGTACCCACACTATCCCTCCACCTCCATCTACTTTTTCTTTTTCTGAGTTCTGCACTTTGCATTTTGAGTTTTGCACATTGTCATGTTGAGCAAACTAATGAATGCATCTTTTTGCTCGTTGTGCAAAACAAGTGATCACCACTAAAGCACAAGTTAATGTAGTGATGTCTGATAAGGTATTGGTCAAGCAGTTGCAGAAAGAGGTAGCCAGATTATAGCGTGAGTTGAGAACACCTTGTTCACCTTCAACCAATTGGATTTTGCAGTAATAATGAGAAAAAAAAATGTCCGAATAGAAATTCGTTGTAAAACATAGCGACTTCAGTGTTGTGGACAAATATGAATTGAAATTCGTTAGGTTTAAGGATGACTTCTGTTCTTTCATATTAAAAAGAAAATGAAAGTCACGCTACTTAATCATAACTTCAGTATTTAAGTGGAAATGTTTGGGAACCAGAGTGGGGCACATATGAAAAGATGTTGAATTGAAATTTGTGACTTCATCTCACAACTTTAACTTCTTTTTCATTATTAATGGAAATCCTATAAAAACACGACTTACTTAAAAATTATACTTTTTATTTTAGAATCTGTTATTAATTATTATAATCGGAGGATTATATTTTTTCATATATCAGTCATAGTTATTTAGAGATTGTGGTTTCAAATAGTTATAAGACATTAGTCTTACACATATAAAACATTGATATTATTTTTATCTCAAAACCTTAAGATAATAATGCTATGGATCTTTATTCTTATATAATATTTAACTTTGTCTATTCTATACAATGTGAAACTTTAACTCACACTTAGATTATTTCCAACAGTAATTTATTCGTAAAAGTTACACCATTTATGAAAAAAAAAATCAAAATTACTAATGTAAAAGAGCAACATGGTATCATTATAGCCTTTTTGAGAATTTACGAAAGCATTTGTAGGTTTACATAAAATATTTTAACCTAATCAAAGAGATTTTTATCAACATTAACTTTTTTATTACAGATGACCAAATTACGATCCAATTCTCTTTAAATTTGTTTAAACTAATTAAGTGTTTAAGTGACTTTAGACAGACCAATTAATTTTTTATTCAAATACTTCATCCATCATATCCAACATCGTTCGACTTGCCAATCCAAAATATAAATAGTAATTTTAAACATTATCTTTTCTAAGTATAAATTTTCTAGTAGAACTTTTATGAACTTTAGTGTCTAGTCAAAATTAAATTATTAGCTTTAATTAATAGTTGTCATTTGGATTTCTTAAATTATCATCATTTACTGGAACAGGCCAATCAGAACATTGTGATTTTTTTTTCGTAAGTAGCAGAGTGTTGGGTATTGGGCTCCCTTCCTATGTAGAGAAAAGGCCCAAAATTTGAGAAGCCCATGTCTCACTTAAACCTAGTGGAGAGGAGGCTATAAAATAAAGAGAGAGGCAGAACAATAGAGTCAGAACACACTGAAAGCCCTAACACATAGAG
>Ga0099823_1005502_pt1 | contig 12657 bp, 16 predicted proteins | sample CowpearedBW_FD_76831 | JGI IMG/M metagenome (GOLD analysis project Ga0099823, IMG submission 76831) | Root nodule microbial communities of legume samples collected from California, USA - Cow pea red BW | ecosystem: Host-associated > Plants > Roots > Nodule | place: USA: California | collected... | reverse complement strand
TTTGCTGAGTTTTTTCTTTTTTTTATAATTTCTGCCGTTTTTTTTTTAAAGTTTCAAACAATGTAAAATAAAACGGATGTATTTTTCCCAAGAAAGACAGAGTATAAACACACAAGAAGCAAAGGAGGTTTGGTCTAATGGAGAAAATAAGTCATTCTCAAAAGTGATATATTGAAATTAAACAATCATCGGCGTTTAATCTAATCATATTTGGAACAAAATTTTGTAAAAATTATATGTGAAAGGAAACAAAATAGATAAAAAAGTTAAGAAAAAGCACCTGACGTAAATGATTGGAGGGATAAAAAGCTGTGCAGAAGCACGTTTGAGCGGCCATGTGATAACACGTTTACATTTCACGGTAGCAGCCACCATTGCGCCATTGTTGATACATGTCTGCATCATCATAACACGTGACAACAACGTCAACGGTCCATTCCGCGAAAGCAGCCTCTTACATCAGTCAAGTCAAATTGATCCATCCAAACAAACCCCAAATAATTGAAAACCTCTTCATCGTCTTCTTCTCCTTCTCTGTTTTTTCTTTCTTTGTTTCTCAACACACCAATCTCAGTTACTTAGTTTCACACCTTCGCCATGTCTTGGTTCCGACACCTCTCCTCCAAAACGCGCCGCTTCACTTCTCTCTCCCGGTTCAGCACCTCCACCAGCCCGGTTCACCATGCGGGTCTGGGCCCCACGAAAGCCCACGAGAAGCCTCGTGTGGTCGTGCTGGGCTCTGGATGGGCTGGGTGCCGGCTCATGAAGGGCCTGGACCCTAAAATCTACGACATCGTTTGCGTGTCACCGCGCAACCACATGGTCTTCACGCCCCTCTTGGCTTCCACGTGCGTCGGAACGCTCGAGTTCAGAACCGTTGCCGAACCCATCGCCAGGATCCAACCCGCCATTTCCCGTGAACCTGGCTCTTTTTTCTTCCTCGCCAATTGTACTTCCATTGATGCTCTCAACCATGTCGTATGTTATCCACTTCTCTTCTTTCTATTTTGGCGCCACTGTTCCAGTTAAATGTCGTCAAATTGAGCGTGATTTAGTTTGTTACTTGATAATGGACATTTGTGGAGTGTGAACAACGTGCATCATAATCACTTTTCTTGATTTTCATTCGTTTCAGTAACTTACAGTATGTAGAGATTCTTTATATGCAACTATGTTTCAGGGATTTAGCAATGGCTTAAGGTAACATATATGATTGCGTGACCTTGATACCAACTCTGTCAGAACTTCTAACAACAAAATTCACAGCCGACATAGTGTGGCATAGGAGAGCTAGTAGTAGTAGCACACTTTTTATTGGGTACAGTCTTATTGAGAACTACAAAATTGAAAAACCATTGCTAAGTAAGATGTTTGTTTGATCCACTTGTTTTTTGGTCTACTCCATATAGTAAGATAAAGGTTGTTGCAGAGTTGTTGGAATCGAAACCCTGTCTAGTAATACAAAGCTTGTTATTGTTTTATTGGAATTAAAACTATCAAAGCAACGTCTGGAACCTGAAGCCCCAAGCCCCAAGGAAAATTCAATTTCATACCTATTTCTCATACTCTTTCTCCACATAACAAAACGACATCATACTCGTATTAGTTGAACTATTGGTAGTACTGACAATGTGTCTTAATGTTGGAGAATTACCGGTATTACTTTAAATATTGGTACTCATGACGTGGTTTAATTGTGGAGAATCTGGTAAAATGGTTTTGAAGGTGCAATGTGAGTCTGTAACTGAAGGAACGCAGACACTAGATCCCTGGAAGTTTACGATCGCATATGATAAGCTGGTAATTGCATTAGGAGCACAACCTACCACTTTTGGAATTCATGGAGTCTATGAGCATGCAATTTTTCTTCGTGAAGTTTACCATGCACAGGAAATTCGTCGGAAGTTGCTTCTGAACTTAATGATGTCTGATGTTCCAGGTTTACAACAATTTTGATATTTTAGCTTAATATAAAGTCACTTGAAAATAATGATTATTATACATCACCTATGCAATCTGTATTTGATTTGGATACAGGGATTGAAGAAGAGGAAAAAAGGAGGCTGCTACACTGTGTGGTTGTGGGAGGCGGTCCCACTGGAGTTGAATTCAGCGGTGAACTTAGTGATTTTATCGTAAGAGATGTCCGTGAGAGATATTCTCATGTGAAGGACTACATCCACGTTACTTTAATTGAGGTGTGCTTAGTAGCGTTAGATATGTGATACAACCAAATAGACTAGATTTTTGGTATTGCCTATGGCAGCAAAACTCTTGCTTATCGCAACAAACCTCTTACTCTTTCCATTGTATATCTCTGTCTCACAAATTACAATTATTGCCAACATAATGGTTAGAAACACCATTGTCATTTTTCTTCGTGCCAAAATTTTCTTTTAAGGTAATTTGTTTTTTAACCAATTTATTCATGCCATTTTAGGCCAATGAGATCCTGTCTTCCTTTGATGTCCGACTCAGGCAATATGCCACCAATCAATTGACAAAGGTGAGCTATATGTCAGAAGGAACTTCTGTTCTGTTTGTTCAACCTTTTCCTGCTGATTCCGAACTTCTGAAAATAATGAAAAAGAAACAAAGAACAACTAAACTCAGCTGTTCAAATCAGTATTGGATTTATATCTCCTCATATTGAAATTTTTTTCAGTCAGGAGTCCGACTAGTCCGTGGCATTGTGAAAGATGTCGAGGAGAAGAAGATTATCCTAAATGATGGAACTGAGGTACCATATGGGTTGCTCGTATGGTCGACTGGAGTTGGTCCATCAGCTTTTATTCAGTCTTTGGATTTCCCTAAATCTCCTGGTGGAAGGTTGTTCTTTGTTACTCAACATAATTGCACTTATTTTCTTTCCATTGGCAGCTGTTTAGAATTTACATATTAGGACCTGTTCTATGAATAGACATGATCTGTCTTATCATGAAAGTAGGGTCACTTTTTCCCAAAGACATCACTCATTGTACGAATTTATTTATTTAAGGAGACTGAATTAGGCATAGATCAAAATAAATCTTAAGCCAATGAATAACATCTGATGAAGTTTTCAATTTCAAGGTTGCATTTGAAAGTTCATTTCAGGCTTTACAAGAAAATATCAATAATTTTATTACCCACATATATTTTAATCTTCCAAACTTTGGCACGAAAATCATTGTGTAAAATACATATACGTCAATGATTAGATTTAGCAGGTAGTTATATGGTTTAAAATATGTTTAGGCTGAGGTGTAAATCGATATGTATTTTTAGTTATGTTATGTTTTACTATTTTAGTCATTTGTCCACCATAAGCTCTCGTCAGATGTATCAAGTTTCCACGCGTTTGACACACAATTGATGTGCCATGTCTTCTGTTATCATTTCTTTTATTTCATGGCAATTGTAACTATAGATTAGTGTATTTCCATAAAGCAAATTTTTGAAGTTTCTTATTTACAGGATTGGCACTGATGAGTGGCTTCGTGTTCCTACAGTAGAGGATATCTTCTCAATAGGTGACTGCAGTGGTTTTGTAGAAAGTACTGGGAAACAAGCACTACCAGCTTTAGCCCAAGTACGTGACATTGGATTCATTAGTTTCTCATACAAATTAATTTCTTAAATTCCTGCAATTTGTAGTTCTGATTTTTCACTAAGGTCTTTGTCCCTGACAGATTTAATTCTGAATGTGTTACTGCTAATTTACTCTGTTACTAGTCATGAGTGAATTCATGTTGCATTTTTTTTTCACATGTGCCTGAAAGCTTATTCTTACCAACTTAATGCGTTGCCGTTTGGATTGAACCACAGGTAGCAGAAAGGCAAGGTAAATATTTAGCAATCTTACTAAACAAAATAGGTAATGCAAATGGAGGCCGTGCAAACAGTGCCAAGGACTTAGACTTTGGGGAACAATTTGTTTACAAGCACCTTGGAAGCATGGCATCTATAGGGAGTTATAAGGCTCTAGTCGACCTCAGACAGAGCAAGGTGATTTTCATATCTAAGCTTTTACTAGTGCTTTAAAAACTTATGGTTTGATTCATTCACGTAATCTCCTACAGGAGGCCAAAGGGTTATCTTTGGCTGGTTTTGTCAGTTGGTTTATTTGGCGCTCAGCATACCTAACACGTGTCATCAGCTGGAGGAACAGATTCTATGTAGCCATCAACTGGGCTACTACTTTTGTGTTTGGCCGTGATATAAGCAGAATATGAAAACTTCTTAAGGTAAATACTCTCTGCGTGGTAATATTTGTTAAGACTTAGAAATGTTAATAGGTCCTTACAATACTTCGATTTCTTTTGGTTGCGTTGCAGACTAATAGGAAAACAATGAGATGATGAAGTGTATTTAGTTGGATCATTTTTTAGTAGCATGTTTAAAAAGCCAGTAATATCTCAAGAGATGAATGTCGATGTGCAGAAGATATTGTTTACACGTTCCATTTGTTTAAAACAGTAGCAACGACAAAGAGATTACTCGGGAATTTCCTTGAAGGGTGAAGGCAATAGATTAGAGTTTGCTGTCTTTGGTATTTTTTTTTTCCTAATAGAGAGCATATACACGTTATGATTCGATTTTTAGCACCAGGAACATTGATTATCGGGCAATAATAAAGCAAATTTAATGTTTTGACGATTCCCAAATTGTGCATGATCACATTTGAAATAATATTACATTGTGAACGGATTCTCTGGTGGATAAACTCCCTTTATAAATGCAGTGATATAAATGAAAATCGATGAAATTTGTACCCAACATATTACTTACTAAAAAAGCTCTTACAAAAATCACCACAATTTTACGTATTTATTATATAAGCTTGATTTCTTCAATTTATCATTTATTTATTTTAACCTATTAATAAAAAAAATTAATTTAATTTCTTAATTTTCAAAATCATAACAATGTGATTTTTTTTATTTAATTAAAAATAGAATCGTTAGTAAAATCTTTTATCTAATTAACAATGAAATCGTTAACAACTAATTACTAATAAGTTTAATTTACACATAATATTATATTATAAAAAACACTTATAAAGCTAATAACATTAATTATAGTGTTTAAAAGATGTTTTTAAATGTTAAGAGACATGATTAGAACTTAAAAAGGTCACAACTTATATATTAAAATTGAAGGACTTAATTGCTTGATTGAATATTTTATTAATAAATAAAGTAAATTGAATACAAATAAATAAATAATAAAACCAACAGGTATTCAAGCCTATTATACAAACCATAGTTATTTAAGTGTAATTTCTTTTGATATATTTTAAATTGCTTAGTGTCTTCGTGTTCTTCTGATACACATGTGTACTTTACTCATGCATGTTTGACACATTGCTACAGTATACAAACTCAGTCTTATCCATACATTACTATAACAAGAATAGTAGCAAAACTTGCCTTATCCTACCATTAAGTTTTTGGTATTTTAATTGGAAACCAAAACTAAAACACCCTATTTCTTAGGGAACAGAAACTTAATTAAATCTTCAATTTTGAACGTAGTGTATATGGAAGTTATTGGAGCTGATAATAAAAAGATATCACAGTGAAAACAAATTAGAGTATTTAAACTCTGCACAAACTATTAACTGAGTTTTTCCTTCAGCAGTTACTTAGTTCTTTCAATACATAAAGTTTATGCACCTGGCAGAACCTTACAACATGATATTCCTAAGACATATGTATACAAACCTCTTACTTCACAGTGCAATGTCAGATCCAGTTACATTTTATGACAGTTCAAAATATGCCTGCACCAAATACACTAAGACATTAATTCTGACACACCATTAACACCTATAGAATTTGTCATCTTTTTGGTAATCAAATCCTTCAACTCGATCTCTCCGGGAAACCTTCCCTCCTTCAGTTTAGAGAAAACCTTCAAGGGCAGAAGAGTTTTAAGGTATGAGTAAAAATTCAAAAGCATTGAAGATTCCATATACTACAGTAATTCTAGAGTCAGAAGAGGCAAGGGCATGATCAAATGATGGTTCAGATAAGAACTTGAATGAAGATCACAAGCTCAACTAGCAAAGAACTGTGTACTAATAATTAAAAGAAAATAGAAGGTGGAAGGAAGGCACCAACCAGTTCACCATTGAAGTAAATTTCAAATGCTCCAGAGCTCTGTAAGAATGACTGCAAGGCATTCCCAAGAAGCCAAGTAGTAGCAACGGTTCCAAATTTATTAGCACGCAAGTTGAAATACCATGGAGGAGGTGCAGCAAAACCCAATACTGGAAATATATGCTCCCCAGCAACAACCATTCCTATAACACCAATCTGAACAACTGGAACCAATTTGCTTAGCAGACGCTTTGGAAGCGATGGGGGATAATTAGCAAGAACAACCTCAGTTCCAGGAAAAGCAATCTCCAACATATTCTTCATTGTCACAGCTGTTCCCCTACACACAAACAACACAACCATATGCATGCAAATTCAAACATTTATCTTTCTCATTTTCTTTCCCCTGTACCAAACAATTAACTTTTCTCTTCTTTTCATTTAAGAAACACCGAACAAAAAGTTAAAGCAATGATCTGGAACAATGCTTCCCTCAATCCCCGGCTAACCACTGATACATGATATGATATTCAACCCAGATAAGATATCACAATCTGGATGAATTAACCAAAAACCTAAAGTCAGAAAAAATCTCTCTAGGTCAATTCCCCCATAATCTCAAAAGCCGTTCCTTTTTTTTCGTAATTCTTCTCTCTATATAAAAAACCACCAACGTTAAAAAAACAGCAGCCCCATAAGACTAATAACAAGTACCTGTAAGAACACGAAGAGCAGAAATTGATGTTGACAGTGTTGCCGAGACCCGCATTTGCAATACTGCTGGTGGTTTTCTGAGAAAAGAGGAACAGAAGAGACCCGTTAATGGGACATTGAAAAAATGATAAAGATGGGATTTTCATGAAAAAAAAAATTACCTTGGGGGGAAACTCTATTGTAACCGGCTGGTAGTGGTGTTGGGGCGGGTGGTGATGGAGGTGGGGTGGATGGTGGTGGTGGTGGTGAGGCGGGTGGTGATGGTGGTGCGGCGGGTGGTGATGGTGGTGCGGTGGATGGTGATGGTGGTGGTGGTGGTGGTGAGGTGGCGGTGGTGGTGGAGTGAAGAGGGAAAATAGGTCAGAACAGAAAAGAAAGAGAGGAAGACCAAGCAAGAGAAGCTGAGCACGATCCATAGCCAGTGAAGTTGGAAGATGGAATGGAAGAATGAAAATTATGCGATTCTGAGGAGAAGAGAAGTGTGTGGTGTGGTTTTCCACTGTGGCTTCAGAAACAAATCGCACACTCACACCTTTACTTTTGTTTTGGAAACTTTAATGTTTTCATTTTTTTTTAATCATCAAATGTTATTTATTTAAATATTTTTTTACTTAATTATTTTTATTTCCCATTTATGAATTATTTCACATATTTTATGATATGTTTGGTTAATTTTTATAAAAAAAGAAAAAGAAAACTAACATCTTTTTGTATAGTACACCAAAATGTTCTGTTGGTACTACCAAATGGCTGTTTCAAGTATAGAAGCAAAGATGCTATCAATCATCTGCTTATACAACTTTCCTTAACGTATTATTATTGCATCAAATTTTCAAACTGTTATCACATCAAGATTTCAAACTCTCATCAACACTAGTCCAAATGCCAAGTCGTTGTTTTGGTGAGAAACAGTGATCAAAATAGCTTGAAGAGGGAGGACCTTGAAGTTTTCTGGTTTCCTAGCCAGTGCTGCATGTGGACTCCAATGGCATCTAAGTACAAGCTGCTCCTACCATGAAAACCAAGAACCTTGCCCTGTGTAGTGGTTGAGCTGAAGAATTTCCCAACTTCTTCACCAAATGGACCATACTGGCCACGACTGGTGCAAAAAGTCAGTGACTTTATGATTGTATGCTGCTGATCATCCTTAGTGATTGACCCGTAATAGCCAGAAATGCAAGTCAGTACTTCATGTGGATGCTCCAGTTGTATCTGAAATCACAACAATTTAAACTTTGATTATGTTTAAGAATGTTCATGTCATGGACATTTTGCATTTGTGCTTTGCAGCATTTGACATGGGGAGTGCTTTAGCTTAATATTGGTTTAAGGAAGTAAGAAAGACAGTGAAATGTGAAAGTGGAAGCTCACAATCATACCCTATGCATGGTGTCTCCTCCATTTCCACCATGTTTTACAGACCACACAGATTGTCTGTTTCTGTCGTACTCTATTTGGATAGAACATATTCCTTATGACACTTTTGTCAAATAAATTTGCTTAATCCCAGAAAAGACTCCATCATCCCAAGGTCTACCTCCATCACCACCCCATGGCCCTGGTCCACATGGAGCTGGTTCTTTCATCACACCACAAGAAACCTAAGAAAGGTGTGAGCAGAGTGAATGGTTTAATGCACAAAAGAGATTGAAAATGTTGTTAAATATGTCTTCAATATCTTCTGAATTCTAAAAGTTGTTGTTATTAAAGGGCCATACCTCTTCAGCTGCTGATGACTTAGCAAGTACCAGTTTGCTAGGCCATTGAGCATTGCCTACATCTCCAATACTTGTTTCTCTAGGGTTGATTTCCTTGGGAGGGGTTCCCACAGGCACTGTTACTTTTCCTTCTACAACATGTACTCCAAAAGCATCTAGGAACAAACCTTTTCTCCCATGAATGCCAACAATTTTACCTTCTTTCACTTTTGTGGTGAAAGAATTTCCTTGTTCATCCCCATAAGGTCCATACTTTCTCTTATTGGTGTGGAAAGTCAGTGACCTTACAAAAACAGGCCCCATGTACATCAAAGGATCACAGTAGCCAGATACATGTGTCAGGACTTCATAAGGAAAATCAAACACTATCTGCAAAATGATGTTGCAAAGGTTATAAATTAGTCTGGTTTTCCATGTTTGTTAAGTAGAGTAGTAAGGTAAGTTTGCCTGTTTGTTCTTGGTTCACCTTTTCAGTTTTGAATCCTCCTGTTCCACCTTGTTTGGGTCCCCATATGGCTTCCCCATGATAATCATACAAAACTCTAATCCATACAATTCCAACGTTGCGTGACAAGTTGATTTGCCTGATTCCTGTGTAGCTTCCATCATCAAAAACATGTCCACCAATGCCACCCCAAGGTCCATATGTGACCACACCTCCAACCTTTGGGATTGACTCTTTCACATGAGCCATCTGAAAGAAGACAGGATAAAAAAATCATATTAAGTGAACTTTAAGTCTAATTCAATCCCACAAAATCAACTTGTAAAACAAGATTTGCACTACTCATATAATATAAACTCTCCTTATCTTTAGTAGATGTGAGATCTCCAAGATAGAACTAGAAAGGAAAGTTAAGGAACAGGCTAACTTACCTTTTGTTTGTGCTCAGTATTGTTGGATTCTTGGACAAAAGAATATTTCCCGGGGACCTTCTTTGCTAAATGATCATTGAAATGATTCTTTTGTTTTAGAGCAAGAACAATATCGTAGTGTTCGTTCACAGTTCCTTGTATCACAGAATAGCCAAAATTGTCAGAGAACTGAGTAATGGGGCTCTGGGAATGAGCCAAAGGCATGGATGGATTTGGTTGTTTCAGGGACTTCAGATAGACTCCAATGGCATCTATGTACCAACCACACCTGCCATGGAATCCAACAATTTTTGCACCAGTCAACGGCACTGAAAAATATGTTCCTTGTTCAACACCAAATGGTCCGTAAGTTTTCTTGTTACTCTCAAAACTCAGTGACCGAACTAAGTTTGGCCCCAAGTGATTGAAGCTGCCACAGTATCCATGGATTTTGGTTAGGATCTCATTTGGATAATCAAACTTCACCTGCAACACAGTCATTAGTAGTTAGTTATTATATTCTCAAAGTTAATTAGTATCAGCTTCTAACTAGGGCCTTAACATGATATTACTCTTTTTATCACAAGAAGAAAAAAGTTTTCACCCCATAATCTCACTCTTTACCTTGTCAGTTTTACGACCTCCACTTCCACCATGTTTCTCTGACCAAATGGAGCTTCCTTTCTTATCATATTCAATCTGGATTGAGTCAATGCCTGCTCCATGAACTATCACCAATTGTCTTACTCCTGAGTATACCCCATCATCCCAAACAGACCCTCCGTTCCCTCCCCATGGTCCAACTGACTGAGGTTTCTTTGTGGAATCCTCAGAACTCTGCACACAAAACATCATGCAAAGCTGTTAAAAACAGGGTAAAAACATACATTTGTTGAACATAAACTGAGGTATCTATGCATTTAGTCCTGTTTAACATAAACATCTATGAATTTTGTCATATGTAATGCAACATAAGTTGTTGTATGTTTGTACTACCATGTTCCACTTTGGGGATAATAATGTTGGACTTTGGACTAGGAAAAATGCTAGTGTTAATGTGGGTGCAGTTATGGGGAGGCATAAGAAGAATTTATGGGGGAAGAGGTTGAGTTTTTGACAGGGGAATTTGTCTACAAAAATAATATAGACGAGGAACTATGTAAACAGCTAATTTTAGTTGCACTATGGAGGGAAAGGATTAAAAGGCAGGGAATCAACTTCCCCCACATATATCAGTCCCTTGTTTTTGTTAGACAAAGTTTCTTGCACTTTTTAGGGAACAAGATGGGTATTTTAGAAGAGACATTACCGAAGAGATACAATACAATATATAAGAAATTAACATCATTTATAACCTAAAATCTTAAGACAATAAATTTACAATTCTATTTAGTACGAGACTCAGACTTAGACTTATACTTTCATTCTCAATAGATCAATCATTTGATTTATCATATTTTGTACAAAATTATTGAGAAAAGGGAAAGGAACATGTCTTCTGCTAAATTCGAGTTTTGGAATTTAGTCAGCAGCACTTAGACTTTATTAATGGACTGGTGCCATGAGTGGTACAGATTTCTTTGAATCTGATTTCTGATGATGATATCATATTCTACACCCTCTTATATTTCTCTGTTTAAACATTTTTGGTTATGGTCTTTGTATTAAAAGTTTACACCATGCTTACTCATAAGGTGCTTCTATAAACAATTCCAGGAAGAATCTAATACTCTTTTGTGGATGCTTGCTCATGCCATACTTTGTATTCTCCCAATCTTTTCCCCAGATTGAATTTTGTCGCCCCAATCATTAGTTTATAAAGCATCTTTGAATGATGATCTATTACTTTTAGTTATTGAGGGCCTCTTTTGTGATTTTTTCATTTTCCTCCTTAACCAACCTCTGTGACAAACCAGAACAATATTTGATTTAATGCCTTGAAACATGAGAATACAACCTCTAAAACATGGATTGTCGAATAAGACGTATAGCTTCATTTTTGTTGGGTGTTTTGCTACTATTTTCCTTTAAAAAAAATACTTTATTTATATAGATTATTTCTTTTTCTTTTTATATGAACTTTTTTGGGGTTTTAAGTGTTTGGTTCAGAAATCCGTTTTTTCTAATTCTGCACTATACTCTTAGTTTTTGTTAATTAGTTGTGTCTCGTAAATATGATCTTACCACTATGACGTAAAGTGTTTGAGGATAGTCGAAAGAAAACAAATTTTCTCTTATGATGACATTTTCTTGAGTGTTAAGTGGCTAATCTTTCATCACCTTGCTTAATTATGATTTATCTCAAATGTAATTAAATTGATGTTTAATCTAGAATAGTTGTCATTGGTGTAATTTACTGCTTCTAATATAAAAAAATTGAAAAATTTAAAACCATTTATTGAGTAGGTCTATTGAAGGAACCTAGTTGCTAATTTCAGTCCTTGTTTGTCATGACAAATGTTTTGAAATTTAAGGTAGACATACTCCTATGATAAACATTTAGAAAAAATATTAGTGTGTATTACCTGGATGATTTATTTTAAAATTTTAGAGAATTTGATTGTTTCAATTTTTTTAATTTGTAGAATTTTCTTCCGACACAGAATTATCTATATATTATATTCTTATTAAATCCACATTTTAAGTAAATCAACATATATCCAACAAAATGGTATCCACTTTGTTTCAAATATATGAGCATATATGATGCTTTGTATATAACTCTTTTGCTCATGGATATCCACTTGGTAATTACTTCGTGCACCCCATTAATTTCTTCTCTCATTCCATGAAAAACCTTTCGAAAAATGTTTTCCGTAAAAGGGGAAGACATTTATTTTTCGAAAAAAAAAATTCCAAAATTGTTTTTTGTGTTTTAAAAATAAATTCCAGAATTGATAGGATGAAAGAAGAAAATGATGAGGTCCATAAAGTAATTGTCTTGGTTATTTAGCTTTCACTCCTCTTCTTTTGGTAGTTTGGGCTCATTATACAATAATTGGGGGCTTCTCCCTGCACCCCAAAGCATTTCTCCTGTACCCCAAAACTTTTTTTGTTTTCAATTTTACCCTTAAATGAAGAAAGAGAAAACACAGTAAAAAAAAATTAACTGCACTCTTACACCCAGTCAACACGAATCTGCTTTTGTTGTAGGCCTCTGCACTCCCAAAAAATGCCAAAACGGATGACAGAATCCGCTTCAAGATTTTAAATATATTTTTTAATTTTTGTTTTGTTTATTTATTATGTTTTCATATATTTTAATATATATCTAAAAATAAAGTAAT
>Ga0099823_1005494_pt1 | contig 12665 bp, 8 predicted proteins | sample CowpearedBW_FD_76831 | JGI IMG/M metagenome (GOLD analysis project Ga0099823, IMG submission 76831) | Root nodule microbial communities of legume samples collected from California, USA - Cow pea red BW | ecosystem: Host-associated > Plants > Roots > Nodule | place: USA: California | collected... | reverse complement strand
GTCAGCCAGCGCCAGCACGTTGTTCTTGAACTTGTCCGGCTCGATATCGCGCACCAGCGACAGCAGGCCAGCCTGGTGGTCAACCAGCAGTACGGCAGCGTCGTCTTTGTTCAGGCGGTTGTATTTGAAGTGGGTCATGGGGGTAGCTCCTAAGGGTTTTGATGTTCAGTAAGTTGGGTGTTTCGCGTTGATGGGAGAAGATTAAAACCATCACCTTTGGAGCGGTAGATAGCGGTTTTTGGCTTTAGCGTTCTGTTTTGGGAACGATAGATTGGCGTTGGTTTTGCTGGCCTTTTCGCGGGCTCGCCCGCTCCCACAGGGATCGCACAAGGTTCAAAACCAGCGCTTTACCTGTGGGAGCGGGCAAACCCGCGAAGGGGCCAGCACAGGCTTGCATTGCCTGCCCGGCAAACCTGCTCTATTACTACCCACAGCCCTCCCCTCACCCCCGAGACCACCATGCTGGCGTTCATCCAGTCGTCCCCGTTGTTGCTCGGTTGCGCCCTGATCCTGCTCGACCTCGTGCTTTGGCAACTGATCCCCATTCAGCGTCATGCCTGGCGCATCAGCGCGCGCCTGGTGATCTTCCTGCTGTTCAGCGCGGTGCTGATGGCCGCCGGCATGAGCCCGCTGCAACCACCGCCGTGGCCCGACGATCTTTCGCGCAACCTGATGGCCACGGTATTGGCCATCGGCTGGTGGCTGTTCGGTGCGCGCACGGTGACCGTGGTGTTCGGCCTGTTGCTGGTGGCCCGTGGCAGCCATGGCGGGCGCTTGCTGCAGGATGTGCTGGGGGCGTTGATCTTCCTCGCCGCCGTGGTCGCGGCCGCAGGCTACGTGCTGCAACTGCCGGTGAAGGGCCTGCTGGCCACCTCCGGGGTAATGGCCATCGTCATCGGCCTGGCGCTGCAGAGCACACTGGCTGACGTCTTCAGCGGCATCGTGCTGAACACCACGCGGCCCTATCAGATTGGCGACTCAATCTCCATCGACGGCACCGAAGGCAAGGTCCTGGACATCGACTGGCGCGCCACGCGCCTGCTGACCGGTACCGGCAGCCTGGCGGTAATCCCCAACTCGGTGGCGGCCAAGGCGCGGCTGCTCAACCACAGTCGCCCGGCCGATGTGCACGGGGTATCGATCAGCGTGGTGGTCCCGGCCAAGGTGCGGCCCAAGCGTGTGTTCGATGCGCTGGAAAAAGCCTTGCAGGGCGTCAGTGCCATCCTTGCGACCCCGAAGCCGAAGGTGACGGTAAAGGCCTCGACTCTGGAGTCGGTGGAGTACGAGGCCAGCGGCTTCGTGGCCGATGCGGGCACCAAGGGCGATGCACGTAACCAGTTGTTCGACCTGGCGCACCGGCATCTGGAGGCCAGCGGGGTGATGTGGAACGTCGACCTGGCTGTGCCGCCGCGCAGCCGCCAGCGCGAGGTGCTGGATGAGGTTCGAGTGTTCCGCTCGCTAAGTGATGAAGAGCGCGATGCGTTGAGCCAGCGCATGACTGCAGTCGAGTACCTGGCGGACCAGGTGATCCTGGAGGTGGGCGAGCATTCCGATCATCTGCTGGTGATTGGCAGCGGTGTGGTATCGGCCTCGGTGCGCGACGGAGACAAGCGGCTGGAGGCCGGGCGCATGGGGCCGGGAGAGGTGCTTGGGATCGAGGGGATCATCGACGACGAAGATTCGCTGGCCGAATTCCGCACGCTGACCAGTTGCGTGCTGTACCGGATCGACAAGGAACAGGTGAAGAGCTGTTTGCAGCAGCGTGGCGAAGTGCAGACGGCGTTGAGCAAATTGCAGCGGTTCCGGCGGCAGAGCCGGGAGTCGTTGTTGCTGCAGAAGCCGGCCCTGATCAAGAAAGGTGGCTTCCTCAGCTGGCTGCACAAGTAAGCCTGTGCTGGCCTCTTCGCGGGTAAACCCGCTCCTACAGGTTCACCACAGCCCTCTCAGGCGGTGAACAATTTGTAGGAGCGGGTTTACCCGCGAATAGGCCAGTACTTACAACACAACCCTCAGGCACTGCCCCGCGTGGTACAGCGAGAAGCCGGACTCGTAGAACGCCGTCCGCAGCGAAGGCGCGCTCACACCGCTCATCGGCGAAAACGGAATCGGCAGGCTGTCCGCCTCGCCCTTGAGCAGGAACTCGGCAAACGCCCGGCCAATCACGGTGCCGGTGGTATTACCGCGCCCGTTGTACCCGGTCACCGCCACCAACCCAGGCGCCGGCTCGAACAGGCGCATCAGGTGGTCAGGCGTGAAGTCGATGCAGCCGGTCCAGTGCATTTCCCACTCGACCTTGCCCAGCTCCGGGTAGTAATGGCCCTGGATGCGGTCGGCCCAGCTGCGCACGAACCACGCCGGCTTGTTGTCGACCCGGCCCAGGCTGCCGAGCAGCAGGCGGCCCTGATCGTCGCGGCGGATGCTGCTGAGCACGGTGCGGGTGTCCCACGAACCTTGGCCATGTGGCAGCACCTTGTCGGCTGCGGTGCCCTGCAGCGGTTTGGAGGCTACCTGATAGTAATAACCGCGGAAGAACTGCTTCTGCAGGTTGCTCCAGTCGCCTTCGGTGTAGGCGCCGGTGGAAATCACCACCTTTTCGGCGCGCACAGCGCCACGCGCAGTCTTCACTCGCCAGCCATCACCTCCACGCTCCAGGCCTTCGACCGAAGACTGCTGGAAAATCTTGCCGCCCAGGCGCGCCACGGCAGCCGCCAGGCCCTGGGTGTAGCCCATGGGGTTGATGGTGCCAGCACGGCGATCAAGCAGCGCAGCGGAAATCTTGTCAGTACCGCAGTATTCCTGGCATTGGGCACCGGTCAGCAGCTCGACGTCGGCACCTCGGCGGCGCCATTGTTCGTGACGCGCTTCGAGGTCGGCGATACCGGTGGCGTTGTGCGCCATGTGCAGCGTGCCTTTGTGCTGGGCCTGGCAGTCGATGCCGAGGCGCTCGATCATGGCGAACACTTCAGCCGGGGCTTCGCCAAGCACCTTGTTCAGGCGGCTGCCCTGCTTCTGGCCAAGGGTGGCCTCGACGTCGTCGGGGCGGATCCAGGTACCGGCGTTGACCAAGCCGACGTTGCGCCCGGAGCCACCGTGGCCGATCTTCCAGGCCTCCAGCACGATCACCGACTTGCCCTGTTCGAGCAGGTGGATGGCCGCCGACAGGCCGGTAATACCGCCGCCGATCACACAGACATCGGCCTTGTGCTCACCGGCCAGGGCCTGGGCGGCGACGGTCGGTTTGCTGACGTGTTCCCACAAGCATTGTTGACGCAGTTCGGACATGGCCGGCTCCAGCAATTTGTTCTTGTTGGGGCCGCAGGGCGGCCCATTCGCGGGTAAACCCGCTCCTACAGGGGTCGGTGTCGCTTGGACGAACCCTGTAGGAGCGGGTCTACCCGCGAACCGGGGGCCAGGCCCCCGGCCATGCAGCATCAATACATCAGTCGAACACGATACCCTGCGCCAGCGGCAGCTCGCGCGAGTAGTTCACGGTATTGGTCTGGCGACGCATGTAGCCTTTCCAGGCATCCGAGCCCGACTCACGGCCACCGCCGGTTTCCTTCTCGCCACCAAACGCACCGCCAATCTCGGCGCCGCTGGTACCGATGTTGACGTTGGCGATGCCGCAGTCGCTGCCCGAGGCGCTCTGGAAGCGCTCGGCTTCACGGATGTCGGTGGTGAAAATGCACGACGACAGGCCTTGTGGCACTTCGTTGTTCAGGCGCAGGGCCTCCTCGAAGTCGTCGTAGGCCAGCACGTACAGGATCGGTGCGAAGGTTTCGTGGCGCACCACGTCACTTTGCGCCGGCATTTCAGCAATGGCTGGCGAAACGTAGTAGGCGTTCGGGTACTGGTCGGCCAGCTGACGCTCGCCACCGAATACCTGGCCACCTTCGTCACGGGCCTTGGCCAGTGCACCCTGCATGGCGTCGAACGACTGCTTGTCGATCAGCGAGCCGACCAGGTTGTCTTTACGTGGGTCGCCGATACGCACTTTGCCGTAGGCGGCTTTGACGCGGGCAACCACTTCGTCCTTGATCGAGCGGTGCACGATCAGGCGGCGCAGGGTGGTGCAACGCTGGCCGGCAGTGCCGACAGCCGAGAACAGGATGCCGCGCACGGCCAGGTCCAGGTCGGCGCTCGGGGCCAGGATCATGGCGTTGTTGCCGCCCAGTTCCAGGATGCTGCGGCCGAAGCGGGCAGCAACGCGTGGGCCGACTTCGCGACCCATGCGGGTGCTGCCGGTGGCGCTGACCAGCGGTACGCGCGGGTCGTCGACCATGGCTTCGCCAGCTTCACGGCCGCCGATCACCAGTTGTGCCAAGCCAGCCGGAGCATCGCCGAAGGCTTTCAGGGCTTTTTCGAACAACGCCTGGCAGGCCAGGGCGGTCAGCGGAGTCTTCTCGGACGGTTTCCATACCACCGAGTTGCCGGCCACCAGGGCCAGGGCGGTGTTCCAGGCCCACACGGCAACCGGGAAGTTGAAGGCGCTGATCACGCCGACCACACCCAGCGGGTGCCAGGTTTCACGCATGTGGTGGCCCGGGCGCTCGGAAGCGATGGTCAGGCCGTACAGCTGGCGCGACAGGCCAACGGCGAAGTCGCAGATGTCGATCATTTCCTGCACTTCGCCCAGGCCTTCCTGGGTGATCTTGCCGGCTTCGATCGAGACCAGCTCGCCGAGGTCGGCCTTGTGCTCACGCAGCACTTCGCCGAACAGGCGCACCAGTTCGCCACGGCGCGGAGCCGGCACACTGCGCCAGGCTTCGAAAGCGCTCTGGGCCTGATCGATGCGGGCGATGGTCTCGGCCTTGCCGAGCAGTTTCACCGAGGCGATCTGGCTGCCGTCGATCGGCGTGTGAACAGGGTAGTCGCCCTGGGTGTAAGCCTCGGCGGCAACGCCAAGGCGCTCGAGCAATCCAGCAACCATTTGTGCATCTCCTACATCGGTGATGGGGTGGAAAAATGATGTGGATCAGTATTAATCCGATCACATAGGTACAACAAACGACCTTTATTCCGCATATCATTCCGTCAGGTAATGATTTGAGCCGCAGAGACCGCTATGTCAAAACGCCTGGTACCCTCCATGACCGCCCTGCAGTGCTTTGAAGCTGCAGCCCGCCATCTGAGTTTTACCCGTGCCGCCGAAGAACTGCACCTGACCCAGAGCGCGGTCAGCAAGCAGGTGGCGCAGCTGGAAGACATGCTGCGCCACCACCTGTTCCTGCGCATCCGCCGGCGCTTGCAACTGACCCCGGCCGGCAGCCTGTACCTGGCCGAGGTCAACAAAATCCTCACCCAGGTGGACATGTCCAGCCGCTACGTACTCACCTACGGCGAGCAGACCGAGATATTGAAGGTAGCCACTCAACCGAGTTTTGGCGTGCGCTGGTTGATCCCGCACCTCAAGGGGTTTGGCAAACGGCACAGCAATATCCACCTGGACATTCGCAACGAAATGGAGCCGTTCGCCCTGCTGCAAGGCTCGGCTGACGTGGTGTTCTTCTATGGCCAGGGCACCTGGCCGGGGGCCACTTGCGTGGAGTTGTTTCGCGAAGAGGTGGTGCCGGTGTGTGCGCCAGAGCTGCTGGCCGGGCGCAAGCTGGCCGGTGCCGAGGAGCTGGCCGAGTTGGTGCTGCTGCAAAGCACCTCGCGCCCGGAGGCCTGGCATGAGTGGTTCCTGGAGCAGGACCTGCAGAGCGTCAGCGCCTACCACGGGCCGCGCTTCGATACGTTCTATATGGCGTTGAGCGCAGCACAGGCCGGGTGCGGGGTAGCGCTGGTGCCGCGCTACCTGGCGGCGAAGGAACTGGCCGACGGTAGCCTGGTGGTGCCGTGGAACCATGCGATGCGCAGTGCCGGGGCGCACTATCTGGCGTACGCTGAACATGCGGCGGAGGTGCCCAAGGTGCGGGCGCTGGTGGAGTGGATCCACGAACAGCTTCAGGCTTGAGGGCCTCTTCGCGGCTAAAGCCGCTCCTACGGGGCCCTGCGCAAGACCCCAACCTTGCACGGTCCCTGTAGGAGCGGCTTTAGCCGTGAAACGGCCGTCGAGGTCGATCAAAAAAGGAATGACACACTCACTTTTTTTCGCTTGTGAGCAAAGTGCATTCCCAGCTTTCATGTAAGCGTCCGAACCCAACCAGGAAGCTAGCGATGCCCGCCAACGATTTCGTCAGCCCAGACAGCATCCGCGCGCAGTTCTCTGCCGCCATGTCGCTCATGTACAAACAGGAAGTGCCGCTGTACGGCACGCTGCTGGAGCTGGTGAGCGAAATCAACCAGCAGGTCATGGCCCAGCAACCCGAAGTGGCCGAGGCCCTGCGCTGGACCGGCGAAATCGAGCGCCTGGACCAGGAACGTCACGGCGCCATCCGCGTCGGCACCGCCGAAGAACTGGCCACCATCGCCCGCCTGTTCGCTGTCATGGGCATGCAGCCGGTCGGCTACTATGACCTCAGCTCCGCTGGCGTACCGGTGCATTCCACTGCCTTCCGCGCGGTGCACGAGCAATCGCTGCATGTCAGCCCGTTCCGTGTGTTCACCTCGCTGCTGCGCCTGGAGCTGATCGACAACCCGCAGTTGCGCGAGCTGGCACAGAGCATCCTGGCCAAGCGCCAGATCTTCACCTCCCGCGCCCTCGAACTGATCGCCCAGTGTGAGCGCGAGGGTGGCCTTGACGCCGCGGATGCAGAGACGTTCGTGCAGGAGGCGCTGCACACCTTCCGCTGGCACCAGGACGCTACCGTCACGGCCGAGCAGTACCAGCAGCTGCACGACCAACACCGCCTGATCGCCGATGTGGTGGCCTTCAAGGGCCCGCACATCAACCACCTGACCCCGCGTACCCTGGATATCGATGCAATCCAGCTCGGCATGCCTGCCAAGGGCATCCCGCCGAAGGCCGTGGTTGAAGGCCCGCCCACCCGCCGCCACCCGATCCTGCTGCGCCAGACCAGTTTCAAGGCCCTGCAGGAAACGGTCGCCTTCCGCGACCAGCAAGGCCGCGAAGGCAGCCACACCGCGCGCTTTGGCGAAATCGAGCAACGCGGCGCGGCGCTGACGCCGAAAGGTCGCCAGCTTTACGACAAGTTGCTCGACGCTACCCGCGCTGCGCTGGGTGGCGCTCCGGCCGAAGCCAATGCCGAGCGTTACATGGCGCTGCTGCAGGCAAACTTTGCCGAATTCCCGGATGACCTGGCGCAGATGCGTGAACAGGGCTTGGCGTACTTCCGCTACTTCGCCACCGAGAAAGGCCTGGCCGCACGCGACCAGGAAGGCCGCCCGACCACCCTGCAAGGCTTGATCGACGCGGGCCACGTGCACTTCGAGGCGCTGGTGTACGAGGACTTCCTGCCGGTGAGTGCGGCGGGGATCTTCCAGTCCAACCTGGGTGACGATGCGCAGGCCGAATACGGCAGCAACGCCAACCGCGAAGCGTTCGAAGCGGCGCTGGGGTTGCAGGTACAGGATGAGCTGGCGCTGTATGCGCAAAGCGAGCGCCGGTCGCTGCAGGCCTGCGCACAGGCGTTGAACCTGGGCTCGATGTAAATTTGCACCGGCCTCTTCGCGGGCGAGCCCGCTAAGAGGCCGGTGCAGGTGATCAAAGAGGCGGCAGGATTTCCACATCCGGCAAATCCATTGCCGCCACTTCGCCTTCCAGGAACGCACTCAACCGCCGCAACCGCTCGCCGCCTCGCCGGGTGCGCGGCCACACCAGGTAGTAATCCATGCCGCTGGGCACCGCCGTCGGCCATGGCAGGCTCAAGCGCTTCTGCGCCACATCTTCGGCCACCATCAACAGATCGCCCATGGATATTCCATAGCCACGCGCCGCGGCAATCATGCCCAGCTCCAGGGTATCGAACACCTGGCCGCCCTTGAGCGACACCTCGTCGCCAAGCCCCATACGCTCCAGCCATTCCCGCCAGTCACGCTTGTCCACCGTAGGGTGCAGCAGCTCGATAGAGGCCAGCCTACGTACATCCCAAGGTTCTTCGTCGAGCAGGTCCGGCGCGCCGACCGGGATCAACAGCTCAGGGAACAGTTTGCGCACCTCCCACTCCGGCGGGAATACCCCGTCGCTGAGCAACACCGCGCAATCGAACGGCTCCTGGTTGAAATCCACATGGTCGACATCCATCCAGGCGCTAGTCAGCTGCACCTCATTGCCCGGCTGCAGGTGGCGAAAGCGGCTGAGGCACGCCAGCAACCAGCGCATGGTCAGGGTCGAGGGGGCTTTCATGCGCAATATGTCGTCTTCACCGCACAAGGTTTCACAGGCCCGCTCAAACGCCGCGAAGCCCTCGCGCACGCCCGGCAGCAGTACCCGCCCCGCTTCGGTAAGTTGCAGGCTGCGGCCACTGCGCACGAACAGGCGGCAGGCAAAATGCTCCTCCAGCGTACGGATATGCCGGCTGATGGCGCTTTGGGTGATAGAAAGCTCTTCGCCCGCACGGGTGAAGGAGCTTAGCCGCGCGGCAGCTTCGAATGCGCGCAGGGCATACAGCGGTGGTAGCTGGCGTGGCATGAGGCACCTGCAATATGGGCGTGTGAGGCAAATCACCGAGAAGCCTATATACATGAGTTCAACTCATGCCAACTATCGCTTTTATCCTTTTGTGCAAAGTTGACCGAAGCCTCAGAATCGCCCTTCGTTGATCACCCCAGAATGAAGGACTGCCCCCATGCACGTCGCGCCCACCACAGAACTCAAGGCTTTGCTGCGCCTGGCCGGGCCGCTGATTGCCTCGCAGTTGGCGCACATGCTGATGGTGCTGACCGACACCCTGATGATGGCCCGCATCAGCCCCCAGGCCTTGGCGGGGGGTGGCCTGGGGGCAGCCAGCTATTCGTTCGTATCGATCTTCTGCCTGGGCGTGATCGCCGCAGTCGGCACGCTGGTGGCCATTCGCAAGGGTGCCAACGACATCGAGGGCGCCACCCGGCTGGCGCAGAACGGCCTGTGGCTGGCCTGGGCCTTGGCGCTGTTCGCCGCGCTGGTGCTGTGGAACCTTGAACCTGTGCTGCTGCTGTTCGGGCAGAAGCCCGAGAACGTGGCCTCGGCCGCCGAATTTCTCACCCTGCTGCCACTGGCCCTGCCCGGCTATCTGACCTTCATGGCCTTGCGTGGCTTCACCAGCGCGCTGGGCCGCTCGACCCCGGTGATGGTCATCAGTTTGTTCGGCACAGTGCTCAACTACCTGTTCAACGTGGCACTGATCGAAGGCATGTTCGGCCTGCCCAAGCTGGGCCTGATGGGTATCGGCCTGGTCACTGCAGTGGTGTCGATGGGCATGGCCGCTGCCTTGGCGTTGTATATCCGCTGGCATTCGGCCTATGCCGCCTACCCGCTGCGCAAAGGCCTGTCACGCCCATCACTGGCGGCCCTGCGCGAGCTGTGGCGGCTGGGCCTGCCGATTGGCGGTACCTACATGGTGGAAGTGGGCCTGTTCGCCTTCGCCGCGCTGTGCATGGGCGTGCTGGGCAGCACCGAGCTGGCGGCGCACCAGATTGCCCTGCAGATCGTGTCCACGGCATTCATGGTGCCGACGGGCTTGTCCTATGCGGTGACCATGCGCGTCGGCCTGTACTACGGCGCTGGCAACCTGCTGGCGGCGCGCAGCGCCGGGCGGGTGGGCATCGGGTTCGGGGCCATGATCATGTTTGCCTTCGCCGCGCTGTTCCTGCTGCTGCCCGAAGCACTGGTAGGGCTGTTTATCGACCGTAATGACCCGGCCTTTACCGCGATCTTCCAGGTGGCCGTGCAGTTGTTGATGGTGGCGGCGTGGTTCGAACTGTTCGACGGCATGCAGACGATTGCCATGGGCTCGATCCGTGGGTTGAAAGATGCCAAGACCACCTTCCTGATCGGGCTGGTGTGCTATTGGCTGGTGGGGGCGCCGAGTGCCTGGCTGTTCACCTTTACCCTGGGTGGTGGTGCAGTAGGGATCTGGTGGGGGCTGGCGCTGGGGCTGGCATGTGCGGCGGTGGCGCTGACCTTTGGCTTTGAGTGGCGGATGAAGCGGTTGTTGGGGAAGGCTTGGGCTGCCGGGAAGGCGACGGCTTCGGCCTGACGTGGGGGCCTCTTCGCGGGTAAACCCGCTCCTACAACGGCCTGTGTCCAACCCCGGTGTGTGTGTCCACCGCAGATCAGTGTGTAGGAGCGGGCTTGCCCGCGAATACGGTGGTGGCGGCAACAGTGAACGTCTGGTGGAGATTGGCCAGCAGGCCCGGCCCATTCGCGGGTAAACCCGCTCCTACAGGACAGCCTCCAACTGGCGTCCGGGCGCCTGCAGCAAATACGCCATCAATTCCCCTATCGGTAGCGGTTTGCTGACCAGAAAACCCTGCACCTGGTCGCAGCCAAACCCGCGCAGCAACGCCAGTTGCTCTTCACTCTCCACACCCTCGGCCACCACCTCGAGGTTGAGGTTGTGCGCCAGGTTGATCATGGCGTGTACCAGCTTGCGGTTCTCTTCACGCATTTCCATTTCCGCAACAAAGCTGCGGTCCACCTTGAGCAAGGTGATCGGCAGGCTGTTGAGGTGCACGAACGAAGAAAACCCGGTGCCGAAATCATCGAGGGAGAAGCGCACGCCCAGGCGACCCAGCGCGTCCATGGTCTGGCGCACCACCTCGTTGCGGCGCATCACCGCCGTCTCGGTCAGCTCGAACTCAAGCCAGCGGGCATCCACACCGTGCTCGAGGATCAGGCGACTCAACGTGGCCAGTAGCTGGCTGTCCTGGAACTGGCGGAAACTCAGGTTGACCGCCATGTGCAGCGGTTCCAGGCCACGCTCGCACAATGCCTGCATGTCACGCAGGGCACGGGAAATAACCCAATAACCCAAGGGCACGATCAGGCCGCTCTGCTCGGCCAGTGGCACGAACTCACTGGGTGGCAGCAGCCCGCGCTCGGCATGGCGCCAGCGCACCAGCGCCTCCAGGCCAACAATGCGCCCGTCAGCCAGGTTCAGGCGGGGCTGATAGTGCAGCTCCAGTTCGTCGCGGCGCAGGGCGCGACGCAACTCGCTTTCCAGGTCGGCAAGGCTGCGGGCGTTGCGGTTGATGCGTTCGTTGAACACATGGAAGGTGCAGCCCTGGCTGCCCTTGGCCTGACGCATGGCGATGTGCGCGTGCCACATCAGCGGATCGGCGCCGCTCTGCGCGCGAGCATGTGCAATGCCCAGGCTGCAGCCCAGCAGCAGGCTTTCGCCGTCGATCCAGTAGGGCTCTGCCAAGGCCTCGACGATGCGTTCGGCAATCCATTCGGCGCGGTTGGCATCGCGACGGGTGTCGATCAGCAGGGCGAACTCGTCGCTACCCAGACGTGCCAGCTGGTCGCCCGCCTCCAGCTGATGCTTCAGCCGTGCCACCACCTGCAGGATCAACCGGTCACCGCTCTGGTGGCCCAGGGCGTCGTTGACGTGGCGGAAGTTGTCCAGGTCCAGGTGGCCAAGCGCGACACCACGGCCTTCGTTTTCGGCCAGGCGTGCATTAAGCAAAGCCTGGAAGCCCTGGCGGTTGGCGATGCCGGTCAGCGGGTCCTGCTCGGCAAGGCGCTGCAAGGTGGCGACCAGCACCCCTCGCTCTCGCACATGGCGCAGTGAGCGGCGCAGGGTATCGGCGTTGAGCTGGTCGCGCACCAGCCAGTCACTGACAGCGCTGGGCGCTGCCTCAGGCTCGTGTTCAAGCAGCAGAATAGTCGGCAGCTCGCAACGCCCGGGGGCGGGCTGCAAGGCGGGTGTTGCCAGCACGACGGCCTGACGATCATGGCTGAACAGGCTGTCGACCGCCTCCCAGTTTGGCGCAGTCAGTAACACGGCGCTGCCACCCAGTGCGGGCATGCACGCGTGCAACGAGGCAGCCCATTCCGGCTCATCGGCCAACAGCAGCAAACGCAAAGGTTCGACAGGCGTGGACAAGCGGGCTCCTTAGGGCTTGACGGTGCAACGAGATCTGGAGGGGATGCTACTGCATTCAATGAAAATGATTTTCACTTTTATACATGGTTTTTTCGAGCGTAGCATTCCGACGTATTTTGTCGTGCATCCTGCGCGAAACGAGTCAAACCGGCAAATATGATTTTTTCAGCTACTAGCATTAGTGACACTAATAATTAGGCGGACAAAAGTCTGACTCAGACGTCAGACGGTCGCGCCACAACGGCCCCATGCCTGTTAGAATGCGCGGCTATTTTCTGGCGACCCCCGGTTTCTAGCATGTCCCGACTCAATCCCCGGCAGCAGGAAGCCCGTGACTATGTCGGCGGCCCTCTTTTGGTGCTCGCCGGTGCAGGTTCGGGCAAGACCAGCGTGATCACGCGCAAGATTGCCCACCTCATCCAGAACTGCGGCATCCGCGCCCAGTACATCGTGGCGATGACCTTCACCAACAAGGCTGCGCGCGAGATGAAGGAGCGGGTCGCCACCTTGCTGCGCCCGGGGGAAGGCCGTGGCCTGACCGTGTGTACGTTCCACAACCTGGGCCTGAACATCATCCGCAAGGAACACGAGCGCCTGGGCTACAAGCCGGGTTTCTCGATCTTCGACGAGTCCGACATCAAGGCGTTGCTGTCGGACATCATGCAGAAGGAATACTCCGGCGACGACGGCATCGACGAGATCAAGAACATGATCGGTGCCTGGAAGAACGACCTG
>Ga0099823_1005488_pt1 | contig 12668 bp, 11 predicted proteins | sample CowpearedBW_FD_76831 | JGI IMG/M metagenome (GOLD analysis project Ga0099823, IMG submission 76831) | Root nodule microbial communities of legume samples collected from California, USA - Cow pea red BW | ecosystem: Host-associated > Plants > Roots > Nodule | place: USA: California | collected... | reverse complement strand
CAGATGGAGACCCAAGAACAATGCCAATCTGCCCTAGAAACCAAAAACGAGTCCCTCCACTCCTCACTTTCATTTCTCATATACCAGGTATCCTCACTCCCTCCTCCCAACCCAACAACCATACCATCGCCCTTTCATAGTTCATCCCTGCATTCTATCAAGAACTACCAGCAACCTCATATAGGCACAGCCTTTACGTTCATCCCTTTTTATTCCTGACTCCTTCAATAGTCATCTCCACACTACTACCACTATGACTACACAACCTATTACCAACCCACCCCCACCACCACTCATACGTCCCCCAAACTCCAACTAGCCTTCTTCGAAGGTCCTGATCCACTAGATTGGTTATTTCAAGCAGACCAATATTTCACTTTTTACCAAATACCCCCAGAGAAACATCTATCTAGGGTGGCATTTCACATGAAGGGAGAAGCCCTTAGCTGGTTCAAATGGATGCACTACAACAATATGCTCACTGATTGGCACTCATTCACCTGCGCACTTGAACTTCATTTTGGACCCTCCTCATACATGAACCACCAATCGAAACTCTTCAAATTGCAACAACACAGGTCAGTTCCTGAATACCAAACATGCTTTGAGAAACTATTTAATTGTGTTATTGGTTATCCTCAGACACTATCCTAAACTGTTTCATTTCTGGCCTTCAACCTGAAATTCGAAGGGAACTTACCATCCTTCACCCATACTCCATATCTCAAGCCATATGGTTGGCAAAATTAATAGAGGATAAGATTAAAGACTCTAAACCCAAATATCCTCGGCCCTAATCCCATAACCCTACCCATACCCACCCGCCACCAAATCCTAATAACCACATTCCTCAACATCAACCAACCACTACTCACCTACCAATCAAATGCCTCATACCCACGCAACTTTAAGAACAGGGAACTTAAGGACTATGCTATAATTGTGATGAAAAGTTCACCCCAGGCCATAAATGCTCCACTGCGCGATTCTTGCTGCTAATGGACTACCCTGAATCCCTGACTGACCCACCTATAGACTCGCCACCAATTGACCCCAACATTCCTGAATTGGTAGACACCATTCATTTTCATCTATCACCTCAGGCTCTCTCTGGTAACCCATCTCCAAAAACCCTTAAATTCACTAGGCTCATACACAACCTTCCTATTACAGTACTGGTTGACTCAGACAGCTCCCACAATATTTTACAACCCAGAATCGCTCACCATCTCCATTTACCCATTAAACCTACCCCACCTTTTTTTGTCATTGTCGGCAATGGTGCCTTCATTAATTGTCAAGGCTCATGTCCGTCAGTCAATATCTCTATCCAAGATTCCCTATTCACTATACCTTTATATCCCTTGCCCATCGAAGGAGTTGATGTGGTACTCGGAGTGGAATGGCTCCGCACATTGGGGCCAATAAAAGCTGATTTCTCCATCCCTAGCATTGTCTTCACCTACCAAAATCACCCCATTACTCTCCAAGCCACCAAAATAGCTTTTCGCACTATAGATGGCCACTACGAGTTCATAGTCATGCCTTTCGGTTTGTCTAATGCCCCATCTACTTTTCAAGCAGCCATGAACGACCTTCTTCGACCATATCTATGTCAGTTTCTTTTAGTGTTTTTATGACATCTTAGTCTACAGTCCTACTTTGGAGGACCATCTCACTCATTTACATGTTGTTTTGAAATTATTAGAAACTAAGAATTTTGTGTTAAGTTGTCTAAATGCAGTTTCGCTACTTCAGAAATCACTTATTTAGGCCACCTCATTTCATCTCAAGGAGTTTCCCTTGACCCTGACAAAGTAATAGCCATCAACAACTGGCCGGAGCCATGATCACTCACGCAATTACGGAGATTCCTCGACCTCATCGGGTTCTACAGGCGATTTGTTCACCACTACCCTACACTTGTCGCTCCACTCACCAATTTATTATAGCATTGCAGTTTTACATGGACACCAGAAGCCCATAAGGCCTTTACAATACTTAAATAACACATGTCAAATCTACCTATAATACGGCTTCCAAACTTCAATCAACACTTCACAGTGGAGACAGACGCATCTGTAGTTGCCATCGACGCTGTGCTCAGCCAAGAAGATCACCCTCTCGCCTTTTTAAGAAAGAAAATGTGCCCTCGTCTCCAAGCTTCATTAGTTTATATCCGAGAAATATAGACAATAACATAGGCAGTAAAGAAATGGCATGAGTACTTGATGGGAAATCACTTCAAGATTTACACAAATCAGAAAAGTTTAAACACTTTTCTTACCCAAACAATTCAAACCCCGGAACAACAAAAATGGACAACAAAAATGCAAGGATATGACTTTCAAATTTTGTACAAACCTGGAAAGAACAACATCGTTGCAGATGCACTATCTTGCCAAGACATGGTTGACACTCCAGTGATAATGGTCCTCTCGGCTCCTACACCCCTCATATTCAAGGAACTAAAATAGTTTTATTCCACTACAGCCGACCAAGATCTCATCCAGTCCTGCACTCAAAACCACCCTCTGCCAAGTTTGTTTTACACTCGTCAAGGCATCCTGTTTTTTCGAAATCAGATCTTTCTCCCACCAATCAGCAATCTTCGAGAAAGAATCCTCAGTGAATTTCATGTCTCCCCCACCGCAGGTCATTCAGGGGTGAAACCCATGCTCTCCAAAATTGGTGTATCCTTCTGTTGACCAGGATGGACCCGTGATGCAAAGAAATTTATCCAGCAATGCCATATTTGCCAAAGCAACAAGTACATGCCCAACAAATCGCATGGGTTAATACAACCTCTCCCAACCCCGAATCAAGTTTAGAAAGATTTATCCATGGATTTCATAACCCACTTACCTTCATTGGCAGAACACACCACCATCTGGGTCATATGTGACCGTTTGACTAAATACGCCTACTTCATAGCCTTACCCACACATTACATTGCCCCAAGCCTTGCACAACGATTTTCTGTTGAGATCTGTCGTCTTCATGGCATGCCAAGGACCATCATTTCAGATCGAGATCCAATCTTTGTCAACACCTTTTGGAGAGCCCTATTCAAAGCACAAGGCACCACACTTCAGCTTAGTTCATCATATCATTTGCAAACCGACGACCAAACGAAAGTTTTGAACAAAGGATTAGAAGCTTACCTTAGGTGTTTCACTGGTGAACACCGGCACAATTGGTACAAATATCTTCATCTGGTTGAGCTATGGTACAACACATCTCATCATTCAGCAATTGACATTTCACCGTTCCAGGTTCTCTATGGTCGTTCCCCCCCAATAACCATAGACATGCTCAACTCACCACGCACAGAAATCACAATCTCGGACATCCTTCAACAACACACACTCATCCTCCATGAACTCAAACAGAACCTTTATCGTACTCGTTAGAGAATGATGGACCAAGCCAACCAACACCAAACTGACAGAAGCTTCGAAGTCCACGATTGGCTTGAGTATATCTTCAACCATACCGCCAACAGTTAATCTACCGTAGGCTGTGTCAAAAACTCGCACCTCGCTACTCTGGCGCTTTCCAAATTGTCCGCCGCATCAGGAATGTCGCTTACGAACTATATCTCCCGGCCACCTCACGCATACACCCCATTTTTCATGTCTCGCTCTTACGAGCTTTCAAAAGAACCCCACCCTCCAAACTCTCGAACACTCTCTCACCTTCTACGAACATATAAGAAAAATCCCCCACTTCAAAGAGTTTAACAAGTTCTCTCACTTCCCCACCTACCATATTTATGTCACTTTCCCCACCTACCATATTTATGTCACTTTCCCCACCAACCAATCCTATTATGCCACCTCATAGTCCACTAGCTGTCCCCCACATTAATACCTCACCTAACCCCCTCGAGTCTCACACAGCTAAAACCATTCAGAACCTTCAAACAACAAACATATCTCCATCAACCCTAACCCAACATGCACCAATCTGAACCCAATCACTCAAGCCCATTCCAGCAGCACCTGCCTGGCCCAATCCCATACGTATTTCCATTCTGATTGGAAATACGTAAGACCAAGGTTAATTCTTGTCGGGATCACTAAATAAAAATTAAATAATTTCTAATTCCTCAAATTATGTTTTTATTAAGAACTACATGATCTTTGATTTTCCTTTGTGAATGGAAATACATAGAACCAAAGCCAATCCTTGTCATGATCAATAAATAAAAATTAATTAGTTCCTTAAATAGTTTTTCATTAATAACTACGTGATCCCTGATTTTCCATTATGAATGGAAAAACGTATAACCAAAGTCAATCCTTGTCGAGTTCACCAAATAAAAAGTAAAGAATGTCTCAAATAGTTTTTTTATTAAAAACCACGTGATCCCTAATTTTCCATTACGAATGGAAATACAAAGGACCAACATCAATAATTGTTTGGATCACTATATAAAAATGAAGTAATTTCTCCTTTAGTTTTTTCATTAAGAACTACGTAATCCCTGATTTTTTTACTATGAATAGAAATACGTATGACAAAGATAAATCCTTGTTGATATCAATAAATAAAAGTAAAATAATTTCTCAAATAGTTTGTTCATTAAGAACTACCTTATCCCTAATTTATTTAATTTTTATTTGGTGAACCCGACACGGATTGACCTTGCTCCGAGGTATTTCCATTCATATTGGAAAATAAGAAAATTGGGGATCAGATAGTTCTTAATAGAAAAGCTATTTGAGAAATTATTTAGATTTTCTTTGGTGAACCCAACAAGGATTGACATTGCTCCTACGTATTTCAATTTATAATGAAAAACGGGGATCACATAGTTTTTAATGAAAAAAATATTTGAGAAATTATTTAATTTTTATTTGGTGAACTTGACAAGGATTGACGTTGTTCTTATGTTTTTTCATTCACAATGAAAAATCAAGGATCACATAGTTCGTAAGGAAAAAATAAAACTATTTGAGAAATTAGTTAATTTTTATTTGGTGAACACGACAAGGATTGACCTTACTCATACATATTTCCATTCATAATGAAAAATCAAGGATCACATAGTTCTTCTAACGAAAAAACTTATTTGAGAAATTATTTAATTTTTAGTTGGTGAACTCGACAAGGATTGACTTTGCTCCTACATATTTACATTCATAAGGAAAAATCAGGGTCATGTAGTTCTTAAAAACAAACTATTTTAGAAATTGTTTAATTTTATTTGATGAACCCGACAAAGATTGACCTTGCTTATACATATTCCCTTTTATAATGGAAAATCAAAGATCTCGTAGTTATTAACTAAAAAACTAGTTGAGAAATTATTTAATTTTTATTTGGTGAACTCGACGAGAATTGACCTTACTCCTATGTATTTCCATTTATAATGAAAGATTAGAGTTCACGTAGTTCTTAATTGAACAAAAGATTTATCGAATTTGGTAAATTACTCATCAATAACATTTTGTAAATCCCTCACGTTGTTATGTTAATCAACATAACCTTGGATTTGTAGACATGTTAATATTTATGAACGTTATGGAGATACAATTTAATCCCTCTAGCATTCCCAATGTTCATCCAACCTAAATGGAGAAAAATCTTTAGGTCTTATATTTATCACCTTTCAGTTCAAGAATACCACATATGTTCATCATCATAATTTGAGACTATAATAAATTATTATTTTCACCATTACAAACATGTCTTAATTAATAAACTTAACGACATAAAACTTGTTTTAGACTATAAAATTCGTACTCAATTAAACTTAATAAGACAAAACTATTATATTATGTTACTTTTGTAATACTTGAGGACAATTTAGGAAATATAATATAATATTATATCCTAATTAATAATATAAATATAAAAAATTGATATATTTTATCAAATCATATATAATTAATTAAAATTAATATTTATTATGTCGTTATAAATATTAATCAATTAAATATGTTGTGACTAATATCTAATCTATTAAAATTATATCCACCACTCAATATTAATAACTAAATATTTGCATTAACGTTATCTGTAATGAAAATAATAATAATATGCATATTCAATACATAACGTACTTAATCTCAAATCTGAAAAGACATCTAGCCTAACAGTTTTGGGAGAGTATTTCGGTTCAATGTACCAGGTTTTCGCTTTCCCATAAAACATATCGAAAAAAATCCATTTTTCATGAAGGAAAAACGGATCAAGAGTTGTATGAAAGACAAAAACAACATTAGATTGTTTTGAATAGAGACGTGAGTTCACAACTACAATATACATAATTTATTTGTGCGTATCTCACATTATACTATATTCCTATAAAATTGAAATTGTTAACGTGAGTAAATGCTAATACCACATTTAAAAGATAATTGTTTATCTACAATGTGACATCATGTTAACACCTTGGATATGGTACCATCATCCCTAAATGACCTTAGTTCTATCCTTAGTAAAGTTAATTGATTGATTTTCACATAAAAGTAGTGTCTTTATTGAGAGCGTGATGTTATTTTAGTAAAAAAATTCCAATAAATGACATGTTTATTGTTTTCTCATTTGAATGAAAAAGTAAAAAAATAAAAGAAGCTAAAGCTGCAATCATTTTTTGCTGAGTACTACTACCCAAACCTCATCACAGCACCACCAGATTGACTCTAATGGCCTGGATTCAATTAATTTTCAACTCTCATCTAACATGAAACATACTCTCTTACAAGTTACGAAGATCTCATAGTGTGGGACACTAATCAATGGAAGTAAGCCAATTGCCAAATTGTTGATAGAAATTGTGGTGATAAAATTCCGAATTTGTACGGTACTTTATACAACTTTTCGAATGAAGTAAATTTTTATGAGTTTACAAGTCGATTTTATAAATTAAGTCTACGAAATTTTCAAGAGTCTACATACACTCTTGAGTTTATGCATGCTCTCACTGATAAAAAATAGAATGTTTGATTCAGCAAATGTTTAATCAGATTTTTTGTTTTTGTTTAATGCAGCAAATATGAAGCTTCTCAACATTGACTAACTCAGTTGCGTATATTCATTATACGTCACATCAGTAAACATGTCAAAGTGAGCCAACTTAGTTCACACGGATTAGCTCACCATGAGTCGGGTTGAAAATGAGTAAACCAAACTCGGTTCACTTTATGGTTAGCTAGAAATTTTGTAACCCGGTTCAATCCACCACGGATTGGTGGGTTAAGTGGATTGGCTCACCAACTTACATAAAAAATATTATTTATTTATTTATTTTTTTAGTATTCAAATATTTAAATAAATTTTTAAGTATCCCATGAGATGACAATCGTAGTAAAAATCAAACTATACATTTTTGCCATGCTAATTTAGAAAAAACTGTTTATAAGATAATTATTTGAGTAATTTATTATAAAGATTATAATTAAATATTAAAGTATCAACATATATAACTTGACATTCAAAGTATCCAAATATTATTGAGCAACATTCTACTATTTAAAAATACAAAATTGTGAATAAATAATTATTAAAAAAAATTGTATAAAAATGTTGGTGGGTTAAGTGGACCAGCCCACCTTCAATCTAGCTCGAACCCGTTTAACCCGTAGATTAAGTAAGCCGGGTTAAATTCAATCTACTTTTGAAAAAACTGAATATTTTTCGATTCAATCCGACTCAAACACGTGGTGAGCCGAATTCACTTACGATCATTTTCACATCTCATCTCAGCGAACTAGATTTACTTATATATGAATTATTAATGTTAATATTTAATACATTTGTGCGCTAACTTTAATAATTTATTGCAAAAAAAAAGTACATTAATTATTTTTCACCTAGCTACAAAGGCATGCCCCGTTTATGGGTGCAGTATACATTCGTGCTAAGTGTCAAAATATGAATGAATACATGATTTATTTATGAGGCTACTAGGACAATTAACGGCTTCCGATTGCAAATATTGAACATATTGGCTGATTCTGAAAGCACGTTTTTCTTGTTAATTTTAAACTGCAAAGAACTGAGCCATCTATGTTTCTAGCATTGGCGCTTTTGTTCAGCAACCACTAGTGCATGCCGCGCTTCCACTTCCTCAGGCTCTGCCACCACCACCAATGCCTGATGCTGTTCCTTTTCTGCCACTTCATCAGCTTCTACATGTTCCGTGATATTTTGCCGGAAATATCTGAGTATTACAAGCAATATAAATGCTGCAAAGAAAATTTCATCATAAGAATCAACTCGGTACAATGTTGCCAAATGCACTTTTCACTTTACATCATCCGGAGTTTGAGCAGAATGAAGTCACTTTTCACCAAGTAATATGGAGTTTGGATTTTTTACTGAACTATTTTTTCTCTTTTGTTTCTTTAAAATATACTGATGTACACTAATTTTTAAAATATATTAAAAAGTAGTATATTTTAGAGACATACAACAGAGAATAACACAAAAACTCGGTAGAGAAACTGGCTTTTTAATTATGTAAGGAGCAAAAGTCTGTATTCAGGTAAACACTGTTTTTATATTCCAAGTTAGATGAGACTAGCATTAGGCATTGCAATTTTGGAGATTGTTGATGCTCAAATAGTCATGCATCCTTTTGCAAAAGGCAGTGAAATAGTATATGTTAGACAGATATAATAAGTTAAAATTACTTAAAAAAGTAGCTTACTGGAGAGTTACCTGTGCAGATTCGAGTCTTTATTGTAGATAGATTCCAGAAGGTAACAAGCACCGAAGCGAGCACTTTCTTCTTGTGAGTACAAACATTCCATGTGTCCAACAATCGCAATTTCAAGCACTCAACTGCATAGCAAAACATTAGTGTAAAATACAAATCTGGATCAGCCTAAAATGTTGTCAATTAGAGGCTGGAATCATACCTCTCTGGTTTATCTGAGCCGAGTAACAAGAATAAAGCTTTGGTACACTGAAGCTGACAAAAAATCCTGCTCATGTATGTATACACCAAGTTAGTAAGATTATCAGAACAAAAATATAATACAAAACATGATAATAATGCGGAAAATGATTGAGTTCATGATGTTCTCACCAATGGCACAGAGCCTCCAAATTGTAATAAGATGACCATACTCCGCTCCAAGTAGAAGGAAAGGAGCTACCTGCAACAAAAAAGTTAAAATGCAATCTGATGAAATAAACACTAACGCTCAAAAAGAAATTTTGCAAACAATCAGGAAACCAAGATTCTGGTTTAAGAGATTACTCTCAGGGTCATGCACGGTTCTCCTGAAAACAGCTCTCTAGTCTTTGAAATTGCAAAATTTAATGCAGGAAGAATCAATTTTGCAAGATGTAAAATGTCATCTTCTTTCAGCTTGGCAAAACTCCTTTTCTCAATCTGGTTTCTGAACACATTCACACACAAATTCCTTAAGTACATCCAAATCCAAAACCAAGATAGCTTTAAAAGAAAAACAACATCATGATAAACTAAACTTGTGTTACCTTTGGAAAACTGAGTTTGAGAAGAAGGAAACACCCAACAAGAGAATTGCCAATCGCGATAGGGCCGAGAAAATGCTGAAATGGGAAGCACGGGAACGTGTCAGACTCTTCTACTAGAGAGACACACAAAAAGAGAAGAAGCACTCAGAGACAGAAGCTGCAGACCTAACATTGATTCCTTTAGAGAAGCAAGAAGACAAGAAACAAAGACACCCGAAACCAAACCAAAGGGTCGATTTCGAAACATCTCTCCACATAATCAAATCAGTGATAAACGCCCCAACACGATCTAGATCACCCCCATTCTCTTCATCAGCTTCTAAACATCAAACCAAAGTAAACGCATCAATGCATTTATTCTATGCTTCATGATAGATAACATTAAATGAAATCAAATAAACAGAGCAACAAACAAGAAATAAACTCAGTTAAATTCTTACACAAATCTAGCAAACCACCAAATTTAGTAACAAAAAATTTAGCTTCGTGTGTCTGTATGTATATGTTACCTTCAAAAAGGCAAAAATCTGTTCTGGTCTCAAAGAATCACAAAATTCAGTTAAATTACTCATTCCTCCTAAAGAAGGTCCAATCACAGAAATAAAAAAAATCAATACAAATCTAATAAAATTATCCTCCGAATTTATTGAAATAAATTTAACAAAATTTACAAAACTTAGTAAATTAGAATTTACTTTAAGAACTACTAGAACCAGAAATATTTCCTGCCTTTTATCTATCTATCTATCTGCTGCAGCACCATCTATCTCCTCATCCGAAATGTTGAGTAACAAAAGATAAAAAGGAATTTTGTTTATGAAAGTTAACCTTTCCATACTTATTCAATCATAATTATATTAACTACTTTTTTAAGTTGACCTATGATTAGTATGAAGTAAAAGAAAAATTACATGCATCAAACAAATATCTGTATAAAACATATTTACACATCTAATAAAAGTTGATATGGTTATCTTACTCATTAATAGAATGTGTGACCACAAGATAGATTTTACTATCAAACATTTATCAGATTAATCACCTAAATAAGCTAAATAGAATTTATGAGTATTCTTAACTAACATTTATAACCTTAAAACCTATTAATTAGTAACACTGCATTTATTCATACTTGGAGATGAAGTTGAAGGTGGTTGAAAAGGCACCAAGCTGAGCCTCTCCTTCCTGTGTCTCCCGCTGTGCCTCCTCTTCTTCTGTTTCACAGCCTCCTCCACCGGACCTCCCTCCTTCTCCTCGCGCCTCCACCTCCGCGAGCTCCTCGGCGACGCCGCATGGTTCTTGTACCTGCGCCGCACTCCTGCAGCCTCCGGTGCCTCATCATCGAGGCGCGCCTTGGATCTCCGCGCAGAAGAAGGGGAAAGAAGAAGAAGGTCCCTGAGTGGAAGAGAGCTTTTCGGAGATCGGAGGAGAGAGAGCGGAGACCGTGACGAAGAATTGGCAGTGGTGGCCGGCGGTGACTGAACGCAGTCGATGGAAATTCGAAGAGGCTCAACCGGAACCGAGTTCTCGTCTCTGCGAACCGAACGCGACGATGACTTGGTTCGGGACCGGTGGTGGTGATGATGATAAGGGGAAGAAAAACAATCCATGAATATGAATATGAATGTGAATGTGAATTTGAATTTGAGTTTGAGAGAAGTGATTGTTGAATGGTTTAACGAATGAAGTGTAAATGTAGTAGAGTGGTGTGTTAGAGCCGTTGGGAAAAGACGGCGTTTATAGCCGTAAGTTTTTGAAAAGTGGTGGTGGGGTGGTAGTGGGGTGAGACCGTTAGGACCAACGGTTAATGTTAGAAAAAAAGAAGAAGCTAAAAGTCAAAAACGTGAGTGTGTTGGTAATGGTAACGTTGGAACTTGATTCTTAGTGGAATGTGACGTGAAAAAGTGATGATGAGATCCTCTTGAGAGTGAGTGAGTTTCCTTTATTAAACTACAAAAATTGAATGATGCAAATGTTTCAGAGTACTTCTTCTAAGTTCTTACCAATAGTTGTTTTAATGCAGCCTTTAAATTCTTACCAATAGGTTTGGTCAATCAATCAGGTGTGAGAAAACAAAAATCCTCCTAAAATTTGTAATAGATTTTTTTGAAATGGATACAAGTAAGACAAGAGAGTTTTAATAGAGACATATGTGAGTATTATTATTAGGGATGGCAACGGGTCGGCTCGGGTCGGGTCGGGCACGTGTATATCCGTAACCCGACCCGTCAAAAAAAAAATTCGCATGTTACCCGTCTGTTTACTTGTTGGATATTCGTTTAATAAATATTTGCGGATATTTTTAAAATCCGCAGGTACTCGTGGATACCCGATACCCGCAAATATTTAAAAATTTTATATTTTATAAATTGTTTAATATAAAATTATAAAAATAAAATATAAAATTAAATTAAATTACATTAAATTTTAATTATAATTAAATTTGACATAATAAAATATACTGATAATTTTAATTTTAATTAAATTAAATTTAATAAAATATACATTAAATTTTAATTTTAATTTTTTTGCGGGTAACGGGTACCCGCGGGTACGGATAATATGATACCCGTACCCAACCCGTTTATAAGCGGGTATTAAAATACCCGCTACCCGCGGATAATAAATACCCACGGGTATTAACTATTAGTTGCGGATCTATATTCGCGGGCACAGATATTTTTGTCATCCCTAACTATTATGTATTAAAGTAATATTAGTTATTTCAAATTTAATTATATATAATTTTATTTGGATTTAAAATTATTTTTAAAAAGATTAATTTTTAAAATTTATAATTAATATTCTAATTATTTAATTTTTTTAATTAAATTTATTTACATTAATATTTTATAACGTAATTTTATTTGAGTTACGTTTTAAAATTATTTTTAATTGGGTTTATATTTTAAAGAATTCTTTTTATAAATAGTTTTGTTGAAAATAAAAAAGTAAAACTAGAAAAACATACGTGAATGAAAAAAATATGTACATTTTTTTATAGATATCCGATAAATAAGGAAAAAGGATAATTAAATGGAACACTTTTAGATAAAACTAAGTAGTAACCGTGTTAAATTGTAATCCCAATAAACTAATTTTAATTTTTAAAAAAAGTTAAATTCACCATCTTCTTATTTTCTCTAAAAAAGATTTTGTATCAAAATTATTCCCTTAATAAAGGTTGAGTTGAAGTTTTTTTTTTTTTT
>Ga0099823_1005486_pt1 | contig 12672 bp, 7 predicted proteins | sample CowpearedBW_FD_76831 | JGI IMG/M metagenome (GOLD analysis project Ga0099823, IMG submission 76831) | Root nodule microbial communities of legume samples collected from California, USA - Cow pea red BW | ecosystem: Host-associated > Plants > Roots > Nodule | place: USA: California | collected... | reverse complement strand
TCCAATACCATCATGGCTTGGAGAAAGCATGCAGCAATTGATAATCTTGAACATGCAAGGGAATCACTTCTCTGAACATTTTCCAATTCAACTTTGTTATTTAAGGCATATTCAATTGTTGAATCTCTCCAAGAACAAGTTATCAAAAGCAATTCCAACATGCTTAAAGAATTTTACTGTCATGTCTGAAAAGAGCATCAACAGAAGTGAAACTCAGCGCCTTGTATATGGGTACAATATTACTTATAGTGAAATCTACGGTCCCTTCGTGTCTTTGTACTACAGTCTTGACATAACGTGGGTGTGGAAAGGTGTGGAACAGGTGTTCAGAGATCCCCAATTGAATCTGAAGAGTATTGATCTCTCAAGCAATAATTTCACAGGTGAAATACCAAAAGAAGTTGTGTATTTGTTTGGGATTGTTTCTTTAAATTTATCGAGAAACAATTTGAATGGAGAAATTCCTTATGAGATTGGAAATTTAAGTTCACTTGAATCTCTTGACTTGTCAAGAAATGATTTGCATGGGAGAATTCCTTCTTCTCTTTCCCAACTTGATTTCTTAGGAAAATTAGACTTGTCATACAACTCTCTTTCTGGAAGAATTCCATTGGGAAGACATTTGCAGACATTTGAAAGGTCTAGTTTTGAAGGAAATATTGATCTTTGTGGTGAAGAAATGAACAAAAGTTGTCCTGGAGAGAATAGAACAGCAAAGGCAGAAGCAGCAACAGAAAAGGATGGAGATGATTATTAATTCTTTGAAGCGTTATACATGAGCATGGGAGTAGGATTCTTTGTAGGATTTTGGGGCTTATTAGGACCAATTCTAATTTGGAAACCTTGGAGAATTGCTTACCTGAGCTTCTTGAACAAATTCACAAACTGAGATACAACTATGCTGGATACTGTAAATTTTTGCAAGTTGATCAAAGCTACGATAGCAGGTACGTTGTAGTGAATATGCTTAAGTCTAATTCATAATTACTAACACAAACTAATGAAAGAACAATCACGACTTTGTACAAAATTAAGAAGAGTTAGAAAAAGGTTTCCAATTATGATTGGCAACGTATATGATTTTCTCTTTTCTTTTTACAAAAATTGCTTCTTTCAAATAACATATTTTAGTTCTTGTAATTCACTATTTTTATATATTCATTGATAAATTTTTATTCTTGATTAGATGTTGATCTGTTCATCCCCGATTCTTAGTCGTATATTTCAAATTTGAATGCACACCACTCAATTAAAATAGTTTATTCTTTTTATCAACAATATATAATATATAAATAAAAGAATAAGATATTAGAAATACCTCAACCTATGTACAATACCAATAAAAATGAAAGAGACGAGAGAACAAAACCTATGAATAGTACGTTTCCTTCTCAACATATTAATAAAATTCACAAACAACACCTAAACCTTCCATAAGAAAAAACACAAATAAGATATATTTTATGATCTCTACAGACCCAAAATTTTTCTAAAATAATTAATTATGATGATAAAAGTGAACACATGTATAATAATCAGCATTATGTTTAATAATATTTGCAAGGAAGGTACTAAGAACAAAGTTGAATAAATGTGAACTAACAAATTGTTTATTTATTGAAAGAAAACTGGGAAATTTCTCTCATATAATTTTACTATTTATATCAATCAATTTTATTTTATTTTTAAATTTGTTTTGCAGGTGGATGGTTGTTGAACTTTTTGTGTGATCTTATTTCAAATTTGAAGTAAGCGACTCTTCATGTTACAAGATGTTGTATCAGTTGTTGGTTTAAATGTATTTTCATAATGTGTTGTAAAAGGTTCTACTTTCAAATGATTTCTCAATAAATTGTGTAGAAGACTTTGATCATAAATTGTGTAGAAACTTTGATAATAAAATCTCTTTAAGATGATATACGTTTCTTGATGATGATATATCGTTTTATGATTTTTATTTGCGATGAAATATGTTTTTCTTAAAAAGATGTAGAATTTATAAAATTTAGAAAACAAAATATTAAAAATTTAGAAAACATTAAACACTATGTATGTGTTAGGAATCCAAGTGTGAGTCTAAGTCTCACATTGACCAGAATTGAGAAAGTAGAGCACTATATAAGAATAAAGACCCATAAACCCATTGCCTTAAGGTTTTGGGTTGAGAGTGGTGTCAGTGTCTTATGTGGTTAGGCTCAGATCTCACTGGTGTTGTATCTCCCCAGTGATACCCCTCCTTATAACCTGACAAGTGGTATGGAGGGGGAGTGTACCAATGTGGTTGAAGGGACTCACCCTTGAGGGGAGATTGTTAGGACTATATAGGTGAAACTCCCTCTGTAAAAACCTGACAGTATGAAATATATATAGTAAGTTGTTTTAAATGGTTTCTGTAATCCCTATTCCTTCCAATTTACTCTTGTAGATGTTCACATTCAGCCATGATGCTAGATCAATACATCTAAAAATGCATTTTATCATCATCACATTGTGATCTTTGTCTTGACAAATAAAAGGAGTATCATCTCCAAATTACAATTTACTTTTTTCTATTTCCTTTCGCCCACCTTTACCCTCTCTATAACATGAGATTTAATCGCTTGTCTTATTGTGGTTAGCCCTCAACTACTACTAAAAAACAAGAATTAATGATACAAGGGTGATGTAGAATTAATGATACATAATTTTGAAAACCTTCAAGAACATCAAAAGTGGAGTTGATTTGAAGTATCACCGAAAATAGTTAACATTTGACATCTAAAGTCGGTACAAGAAATAAAAACATTCAGGTCTTTAAAGAAGTAAACACATATAGAAAGTTGAAATAATCATCATTGAAGGGTGGTTTCTATAAGACCCGTGAAATGTAATTAATTAATTAATAAATGCGGATAGTAGAAGCTTTTATGACATTAAATTCAAATTTGTATGACGCGGAAAAGTACTAGGTCAAATGGTTGAGAGTACTTAGTTGTTGTGAGAGGACTTGAGTTTAAGTCTTATGTATGCTAATTGTGTGTTATTTATTTGTTATTATTTTTAAATATTTGTTGATCATGTTGTGGGATGATATAATCATTTAATTATATTATTCAACATGAAATATGAATGGGTTGAATGATTTAGCATTGATTTGGCATTGGCATGGTTGTGGGTTCAAGCTTTGGAGAACCCAAATTAAACTTTATTTTTACTAAACTTAGTTTTGGCTTGAATATGAAAGGGTAGATGAAACCCTAGCAACCAAGGAGGGCTGGAAAACCATCATGAGACAACTAATGAATGGTAATTAACATAGATTAATGTTATTTTCGTTTTACTCCGTTAACCCCACATTAAGACCCAATTAAAAAGGTCATTTAGAGGTAAAAGAGAAAGTTTTGGTGGGTTGCCATTGTGTTTGCAGAAGAAAGCAAGAAATTTGAGAGGGGTGAGGATTGAGTGAAGCTTTGGGGCTGAATTGAGAAGAACCAAGGAGGGTCATTGGTGATCAAGGGAGAATTTTCCAAGTGTCAAGGTTTTAAGCAAAGGAAACCATGTTGGGAGAGTTTTTTATGTTACATTTTATGCAAGCATGAATTGTATGATTAATGTATGTGTTTAGTTCCATGAACATCTGTTGTATGAAAATTTTCGTGTTTCTGGAAAATTTCCAGAAACCGCCTGGTGGGCTATACATAGCCGCCAGGCGGCACATGCCATGATAGCCTTTTCTGGGTTCCTGAAGAGGAACCGCTTGGCGGTAAGCTCCCGATTGCCAGGCGACGCATAGCTGATTTAACCATTATTTTCAGGGTGTTTGTGAAGCGCCTGGCACTGGTGATTGAACCGCCAGGCGACACGAGCCATATTGGGTCGATTTTGGAAATTTCTGGGTTCTGGAAATATTCTGATTGAAGGGAAAGCTAACTGTAATTGGTAGAGGATGTTTTTTTATGTCAAATGGCGTTTAAATTCACATATTTGAGGGCATGATTGAATGGAACAGTGGAAAGGTGTTTTAGGGTTGGAAATTGGGGATTTCACGAACAATGAAAATTGATGTTGAATCACATTGAGTAGTTGTATGTTCATTTGTAAAATCAATAAGTATATTTTATTGTATGAACCTGGTCCAGATGAATGAGGGGAGTGAACAAAGGAACGAGTTCTAGAAGGGTTGGAAAGTTAGAAAATGGTATTCGCGCAGAGTGAGGTGAAGTTCTGGAATCTCCAGAAACTGGTGCATCGCCCAACAACAAGCTACGTGTCGCTAGGCACCATTGCAGGTCTATGCGATGTTGGGTGCTGTGAAGGGAAGAGGGGTGTTTGAGATTTGGTGAATTTGATTAATAATGAAAGAGTAATTGTTAAACCATTAGGACATGGATTTAAGGGGATGAAAGACCTACATTGTAGTATGAAAATTATGTGAAATCTAATAGGGGTTGGAGGACCATGACAATAAGAGCAATGTTGTAAAGAATCTTATTAAGCCATCAGTAGTGTTGAATTTAGAGATTGGTGGATTTGGTACCAGCAAGAGTAGAGTTCCTAAGTAAGGATGTAATAGTGGGCATGAGACCCATGTCATTCCATAAGAGGGTAGGTTGATAACATGATTTATAATTAAGGGTTAGTTGGTGTGGTAATTAGGTTTCTATGAAAGTACTAGGGGTTTCCTATTAAGCAAGGCCATCACGTCTAAATTGGTGGAAAGTCACAGTTTTGTGGTTGGGGCAAGTGGGCTGCCTACTTAGCAAAATTTGAAATAAATTTTAGTAGTCATGAATGGTGATGGACAGTGTATGGGAGTATATGGAACCATAACGACTCAAATATAAAAAGAATTTAGGAATTTGGAGGTGCGATTACAGGATTAAAGGGGTGGAATCTAGTCAAGAGTGTGTCAAACCAGAAATCATGTGATTATTGGTGCAGCGCCGGGCGGCAGGCTTGGAATCGCCAAGCGGAAGCTGCAGGTTCAGAAAGCTTCAGAGAGGTGTGGCACCTAGCGGTCATGGTGGACCCGCTAGGCGATAACGGCAGGATTGAACATCAGAAGCGCATGTGCGCCTGGCGGTACGTGTCCCCCGCCAGGCGATTTTGCTACTGTAGCCTAGGGTTGCTGGATTCTGCATGCGTGATCTATAAGGCTTGTGGTGATGCTTCAAAGGTGGGTTGCTGGTGTTCCTTGAGTTGAGCTTGGAATGTATCCCTTGAGCTGAGCTCGGGATAGGGGTTAAGCACGTGGCATTCCTCGAGTTAAGCTCGAAATGGCATCCCTCGAGTTGGGCTTGGGATGGCGGATGAACACGAGGAACCCTTGAGTTGAGCTCGGGTTGGCGAGTGTTACGGTATGAGTGTGCTGGTTGTGGCCAGCACGGATGAGTCCAGATAGATTGCCCTCTTCATTAGTTAGCTGACGAGTTTGGTAGTCTTGGGACATTACGAACTCTGTTCATATTTGGGAACTCCACCTAGTGTTACGGTATATGATCCGTAGCAATGGTTTCTCGCACGTACTCTATCGATTGTGGCCGATAGGTATGACAGCTAGTCATCTTGAGGTAATCACTAGAAGATGTAGAACTCGAATAACATTGTTGTGGCCATGTGATATAGAACTTCTGGGGGTGATTGTATGATATAAATATATGAATGTTTTACATGTATATGCATTTTTATATGTTTTATCTGTTAAGCTCACCCTATCTGCTTGTGTTTGGCGATGATCGTGTACGCGGTACGTGAGTAGATGATGTTGTTGCAGGTGGTTCTGGTGAGGCTTAGCTTCGGAGCGGGGATAGCTTGAGAGTTTTTTTGTTTATATATTTTATGTTTTTTGGACATAAATTGTAACCCTTTATTACTCAAACTTTGGAGATTTTGTTGTGGTTTATAATCATGGTTTTGGATTATCTTGGATATAATAAAAGATTTAAGTTTCCCGCACTTTTGAGAAATGATGTTTTATTAAATGTAGAGTAATTATTATTTTCTTCATTTTATTATTAAAATCCGTAACATCCTGACGGGATGTTTCAGGTTCTAGAAATATCTTATCACTGAACAAGTTTCAAAATCAAATTAATCTAGAATAATAACTAAAATCGGTTCAAAAATTTGAATACTAAATTAATATACCAAGTTTTATTTAGATTTTTTAAACTATTCTTTCTCAACCAAAGAATTTGTGGTTGTCTATTTTATGAGAAACATATATACATATATTGAATTTGGTGGGTTATAGTGACATGTTGATAGTGGATGCATGTGAGATTAAGTTGCGGGTCTTAGAGAAATATGGTTTTTGAGTTGAATGGGGATGAAACTCTTTTATTTTGGCAGGTGATGTAGAATATGGTACAAGGTTGGACTTTGGGGTTGTAACCATGTTTGAATTAAGGGTTTGATATTACTTAGCTAATGTTCTGCCTTTGCTAATTGATAGACTTGGTAAATGTAGAATGTAGGTAGTTTAGAATGCAATGGGAATGAGAGATATTGATTGTTGCAATTGTTCAGTTTGGTATCATTTATAAACAACTTTGAAATGAGTTTGAGAAGATAAAAGTGCAAGATACCAAATTGTGCAGTGGAACAAGTCAAAATCTCACAACAAAGAAGCATATGGTGTGGCGCTACCCATTTTCCTACGCTGCACACTTTTCGTAAAATGAAGGTTCCAACTTTGTTAACTGTTGGATCAATCTAAAATTTTAACAGCTGATCCTAGTCACATAGTTCTTGACTTTGACTGGTAGGATCTTGAATCAGAGGTCTTTAGTGAGAGCAGTTTATATCGCAAGATCCCTATAATTTTGGTTGTTGACAACATTGACCTTTGTTGCTTGTTTGGTGCATAACTTTCTCTATGGTTATTCAATTAAGTTAGTTCTTTTTGCATTTGGTTCTTGATTCAATCATCTTTAATTTGAATATAAATACAAAATTTTTGGAGCTTTACATAAGCTGTAGTTTTATTTCTAAAATCTAAAATTAATTGCATAATGTGGTTAAGTTGGCTTGGATAAAAATTATAAGAATTAGTTATTTTCCAAAAGAGACATATGTTGTTACATGAAATTAAACACTATATATATATGATGAAATTCTTTTCCAAGAGAGACAAAATTATTTACATAATCCGGTGTCATAATAGTTATATGATGTGTATCTCAAAAATTGTTTTGCAATTTGGCTATTATATGTATTGTTGTCGGCAGTTATATGATGTGTATCTCTTAAAAATTGTTTTGCAATTTGGCTATTATATGTATACTTGTCAGGATGTTATAGTAAATATGCAATCTAATTTTTTATCTATAAGGTTACTAATTTTTTTATGAAAATGAGAGAAACATGAAATTATGTCTTTACAAAATTATACAATAAACAATAGCATGTCTCTTTATTTGGGTAATTTTTCATCATACAATATATACCTATCTTTTGTAAGTAAATATTTAAAAATTTTATAGCGAAAACATCTCCGAAAGCATTTCAAATGGAGCATCACAAAATATTATTTTGGACTGGTTCGAATTTTATATTAAATTGAAATCAAACCATACTGAACCATGAATATTTCCTGTCGAAAATCATTTCAATGAATTTCATTTACATATTTTGTTTAAGCAAAAATGTGTGTGCAATTTTTATCATCATCCGTGAAAAATATTCACTACTGGATAATAGTAATAGACTAGACTTATAATGACAGGTAAAACGAGTTTACTATGATAGGTATTCTGGTGTCATAGTTTTAGGAGAGTCATATGAGAGAGATTTTTGATGCCGAAGAGATGGTTTTTGGGTTCATCGTCATTAGCCATGTTTGTGCTAAATCTCTTGCTAGCTCAAGCTTCCTTCACCATTGAAAGTATTATTCTTATTAGTAGGAAATTTTCTTCCCTTTGGGCAAGTGGTAGTATACTACTATACCTACCCATGTTCTACACATGTTAGCAAGGACGGTGCGCCGATGGTGTGGACGGCGAGCAGACAGCGCGTGGACGGTGCACGAACGACGTGCAACGATGCGAGGACAGTGCACGAACGACGCGACGATCGATGCGGCAAATGGCGCGGCGAACGGAGTGATGAACGGAGCAGCGATGGCAATGTGAAACAAGAAGGCAACATGACTGTTTGAGAAAGAAAGTATACTTTTGGAAAAAGAATGAAGATGAGAAAGAGAAAGAGAAAAGAGGGAAGGACAAAATTAGGGACTTAAAGATATTATGATAGGTTTCTCTAAATTTGTCATAATATATTTTTAACATAATTTCAATTTTGTCACCGCGCCCATCTATTATGGTAGGTCCTCTACACCTATCATAATAAATTTTCCATTCACACTTATTATGATAGATCCCTTTTTACCAGTCATAAGAACTGTTACTTTTATTACAAAAATGCCACCGATCAACTTATTATGATATGTGACTTTTGGAAAAAGAATGAAAATGAGAAAGAGAAAGAGAAAAGAGGGAATGAAAAAATTAGGAATTTAAAGATATTATGATATGTTTCTCTAAATTTATCATAATATATTTTTAACATAATTTCAATTTTGTCACCGCGTCCATCTATTATGGTAGGTCCTCTGCACCTGTCATAATAAATTTTTCATTCACACTTATTATGATAGATCCCTTTTTACCAGTCATAAGAATTGTTACTTTTATTATAAAAAGGCCACCGGTCAACTTATTATGATATGTGACTTATACCTGTCATAATAAGTCGTCATAGATTCTCCTTTTTTTTACTGGTGATTCAAAATATCATACCTAATCAATACAATCATCACCACCTGTAACACCTCCTGGCCCACCCCAGCAATGTCAGTGTCAGGTCTGCAGCCTAATACACCCCAACCCTTCGCCCCAAGTGTCCCCCCACTTCGCAAGGCAGGTTGTTGCCAGTCGGGGTCGAACCCCAGACTTGACCTTTAACACCCTGGTGAACCAGAAGATGTTACCAGTTGTGCTGTAACACCTCCTGGCCCACCCCAGTGTCAGGTCTGCAGCCCAATACACCCCAACCCTTCGCCCCAAGTGTCCCCCCACTTCGCAAGGCAGGTTGTTGTCAGTGGGTATCGAACTCCCAATCTGACCTTTAACACCCTGGCAAACCAGAAGATCTTAGGTAACATCTTCTGGTTTGCCAAGGTGTTAAAGTTCAGGTTGGGAGTTCGATACCCACTGACAACAACCTGCCTTGCGAAGTGGGGGGACACTTGGGGCGAGGGGTTAGGGTGTATTGGGCTGCAGACCTGACACTGACATTGCTGGGGTGGGCCAGGAGGTGTTATACCACCAACATTTACACTACATTGAGAAATAACAGTGTCAGTACAAAATAAAATTATAAAGATGGAAGAGTAGATAAAAGATAAGAAAATTTATACATTTTATTACTTAAGTTTAAGGAAGGTAGGGCAAAACCAGAAAATAAGCATGTTATACTAATATTTAAAACGAAGGAAGAAAAATAGGTATCCCTTTACAGAAATTTGAAGAAGATGAATAAATAATAAGAAGAAATATTCAAAAAAATAGAAGAAAAATAAAGAAAAAAATTTGAAAACTGTAAAGAAAAAGAAGAAGTAAAAGAAAAATAAGAACATGAATAGCTACATCAATAGTTAATCTTGGTTTTCAATTAACAATTTCCAATTTCGCCATGTTAAAAGATTATACAAAAGTAGATAAGCGACCACAATCATTTTTCTAATATGTTAAATGCTTTTTGACGACAAAAGTCAATTACAAAAGATAAAGATATAAAGAATTTAGATTGTAAAAGAAAAAAAAGAAGAAACATTTACTTTACAATTCCCAATTCCGTTGGTTAGTCAACAAAGCGCGGAGCACATAAAAAAATATGATAAAAAGAAATTTCTTTCTACTTTTGCTTTTGGCAATCCACTTGAAGCATAGCTTTCTTGAATTTGTGGTAAATAATAAAGAAAGAATTGTAATAATTATTTTTTGTTTCTCCTAAGTGTTATTATGGACTGTTTATAAACCTTTGATGTAATTCAGTTTAAATTGATAATGAGAAAATTATCTCTTGTTTTCTTTGCATAATGTGTATATTAGCAATATGTGTATGTGTGTAGAATTTTTCACGTTTAATGAGATTTTTTTTTATAAATTTATTATAAAATCTTGTAAGAAAATATTTTTTTTAATTTTAATTAATAAATAATTCTTTTACGAATAATTATTTTTTATAAAATTATTAAATTCGCATGTCTTACCAAATTTTTTATGAAAAATGTTTAGAGAATATTTTGCAAAAAAGTCTGTATCAATTTTTTACAAATTATTATTCATAACAAAATTTATAATTATTTTTTAAGAAAAAGTTTTCAGAAAAAAAAATCGGTAGAAAATGTGTATTTTTTTAGTAGTGTAATATGTTTGTGCCTTGGTCTAGTAGATAGCAGAGCAAGTGTGTGAAAGCGAGTGATTCCAAGGCCTAATAGAGTGGTATCCAGAGCACGAGTTCATAGGACTGTTGGTGTGGGAGGTTGTACGTTGTGAAGAATTCAAGTGAGCGCTTTTCATGGCTGTTGCTGGTATACTGGGAAGTGTACCCATATTTCATAAGAAAGATTGTGATGACTGGTGTGTGAAGAGATCGTGAAACATTAATGATAGAAGAATAACATAACTCTTTGGAGGCACGTGAACAATGTGTTAACGAAAGAAAGAGTTCTGAAAAAGTGTTGAATACATGTTTCAGGCTAGAACTAGTCAATAGCAAAATAAAACTCGTGGAGGTTGAACTAAGAGATCACGTGGAATGTCAAGAGGTGGCAAAACAAGAAATTCAAATTCTTAAGATAACTAAAATGACAACAACATTGATAAAAAAGAAACTAGTCATAACAGAGGAGGGAGTAAATACCGTGGCAGAGGAATAAAAAATTATGAAACAAGGAATAGGTGCAGTGCTACAACTATGATAAATTTGGATATTATTCCTATGAGTGTTGGCAGGACAATAATGTGAATAAGAATGGCAACAAATTTTCAGATTTGTTTTCTTTCTTATGTAACCAAATCATTACTCCAAAGTTGGCAACTTTAGATTTATCAATCAATCAAATAAAGGGACAACTTCCTGATTATTGGCAATCTTTAGACCAATTACTATTTCTGGATTTGAGCACCAATAACTTGTCTGGGAATATTCCCATATCCATGGGGGAACCTTGTTAAATTAGAAGCTTTGTTTGTACGAAAGAATAATTTAACAGGTGAATTGCATTCCAGTTTGAAGAATTGCACTAACTTAATTATGCTGGATGTTGGTGAAAGATTGAAAGAATTTTACAGCCATTTCTGAAAAGAGCATCAACATAACTGAAATTCAACGCCTTATATATGGGTACAATATTACTTATAGGGAAATCTACGATCCCTCCATGTTTTTTTACTACAGGCTTGACATAACGTGGGTGTGGAAAGGTGTGGAACATGTGTTCAGAGATCCCCAAAGGAATCTTAAGAGTATTGATCTCTCAAGTAATAATTTAACAGGTGAAATAACAAAAGAGATTGTGCATTTGGTTGGGATGGTTTCTTTAAATTTATCAAGAAACAATTTGAGTAGAGAAATTCCTTCTGAGATTGAAAATTTAAGTTCACTTGAGTATGGGTGAATTCCTTTTTCTCTTTCTGAAATGGATTTTCTCCAAAAATTAGACTTATCACACAACTCTCTTTCTGGAAGAATCTCATTGGGAAGGAAATATTGATGCCTCTTGTTTTGAAGGAAATATTGATCTTTGTGGTGAACAACTTAACAAGAATTGTGCAGTTGATCAGACCATAGTAAAGCCTAAAAAAGTAGCAGTCCATGGAGAATATTATGTTTTCTATGAAGCATTACACATGAGAATGGGGTTAAGGTTCTTCACAGGCTTTTGGGGCATATTAGGTTCATTATTCATGGCTTTACTTTTTCAAGAAATGACTGCTTTTATTGGTGTAAGCAAATTATTAGTGTGCTCCGTTTTGAGAAAGTTTTTGTGTTTTCAAATGAATTATGCTTACACCATTTTACATGTTGTACACTCTATTTACTCTAATGGGTTTTTGTTTATCACTAAAATTTGGTCTGCCATTATTTTTTTATCATTACTGGCGCCTATCATATAAATTTTAGCACAAAATTTGCAGTTTATAATGGCTTGCTTCAAGACTCCGTTCTGAGATGAACGCATTATGGATTGCTGGGAGTGTAAGATTTGAAGGATTGAAGTTTATAATGCAAAATATGACAAGTTATACTTTAAAGTAATGAGTTAGAAAATCAATGTTTAATAATTTGATAGTTTGTAATTGTATAATCTAGTTGTAATTTTATTATTAAGCCAAACCAAGATGTGTGAATATCTAAAATGTGAAGTTTGTGCATTTCATCTTGAAAATGAGACTTTCTGTAGTAGCTTACCATGTTCAGAAATCCCTATCCAAATTTGTATATGTAAGAAAGAATGTGATATATGACTATAATGTCGGCATCCATTGGATCTCATATTGATCATTGTTGGTTGGTATTTTAAGGTTGTGAAGGGAATAGAGAAAATGTGTAGATAGTAGAGTGTGAAAGTTGTAGTTGGAAGAAGTATGTAGTTGTAGTAGTGAGAGTGGTGTGTTAGATGTGATC
>Ga0099823_1005484_pt1 | contig 12675 bp, 7 predicted proteins | sample CowpearedBW_FD_76831 | JGI IMG/M metagenome (GOLD analysis project Ga0099823, IMG submission 76831) | Root nodule microbial communities of legume samples collected from California, USA - Cow pea red BW | ecosystem: Host-associated > Plants > Roots > Nodule | place: USA: California | collected... | reverse complement strand
TTTTTAGTTAATTGTTTTTATTAACCGGACAAAATTGAGTGTTGACAACATAACTCGGGGGTGAGCAGCTCGGGGGTGAGCAGAGGTATCCACCACAAGTGCAGGCATTCGCTGAATCCGACCAAGTTATACGTATCCGGATGAGTCGAGTCGAGTTGTAGTGTATTGATTGAAAAGCCATAACATGCTTGGTTGTCGTATGAATATTGGATGGTAAAAAGTATATTTGACTGTATGATGAGAATATTGTTGGCTCTAGCTTATCCTGTTTGTTGTATGGTTGTCTTGTATGTGGTTCTTCTTTCTTGCGATGATCATCAATTTGATTGATAGGAGCAGATGGACGAGGTTCTCGTGACCAACAAGGGAATGGTGATTCCGCTGCTTAGCCATCTGGGCTGGAGTTATTTTCTTCTAGGGTTATGGCCCATGTATCGCTTTATGCATTTCTACTCTACACTCTTTGTTAGATTTGTATTCAGTTTTCCTTTGGCATCGTGGTGTGCCCGGTTTTTTGTAGGGGTTGTGTTTAGAACCCCAGGACTTGGCTACATTGTTATCTCTGTGTGACGTTTCCTTTAATCTTACGCATTAAATTAAATGGGGCGTTACAGTAACCAAATTGACAACTAAAATAGTTCTAAAAAATTATAATTAGTCTCTAAATTGATAATTAAAATAATTTTAATTATGAATTAATTTTTAAATTGATCACTAACATTAGCTACCAAGTTTTTACTACCAAAAGAATTGGTCTCTAATTAGGAATTTTGGATTCACACATTAATAATCATATATTTAATATATTTGTAAGAATTATTGTACATTTTTCAATATTCATATATCGCGTATCTATCAAGTATCGTATCCTATTATTTTAAAAATAAACGTATTAACGTATCGAATACATATCGTATCCGATACACATATTAAATACGTATTGTATCCAATACGATACACGTATGTATTTGTGCATCTTAGGTGTAAATGACGATTTGGAGTAAGTTAACATAACGGGAACTAGTTCATAATTATCTCATTAATAAAATTTGAATTTATGTCTTTCATGCCATTATTTTTCAAATGAAGTTTGTACACTGTAATAACATTTTAACTTCATATTAACACCTTTAGTAATACTTCAAAATATATTTAACATTACTTTTATATTTCAAAATCATATCTTTAAAAATAAATTTTATAGTAGTACTATTTAATGATTAATAATTGCACAATCATCTAAACAATTTGTTTTTGATGAAATAATGATCACTAACCTATGCCATAAGTTAGAAATCTTACTACCACCTCTGTTTTATGGATAATGTTTTATTTTATATGGGTTGAGTCTAGTGCATCCATTACACCACCTCTAACTCCTTTTAAGAATACTCACAAATTATGTTTATATGTCACTAAAATATTTTCCTATTACAAACTCAACTCCTTAGGGTCGATGAAGAACCTATTATAATACATTCAATAGTTTTACGCTTAAAAGTCAAGTCTAAGATTAGTTTAAACACGTTTTTCTTCTTTAAATTAATTATACATTTTCTAAAGATAAAATCGCGATAGAATTTTAGATTTCAAAACGACAATAATTTGAATATAATGATTAATTGTATTAATATACTTATCAAACTAGAAACTAGAATATGAAAAATTAAAATTATTATGTAAACTTTATCTCATTATCCCCAAATGGTGAAATTCACTCTTTTGTTCACAATATTCATGGAGCAACATTGCATCACACATTATAATCTTGAAATAATGATCTCCGACACAAATGATCTTTTGCTTATTAGAGAAGATCATCAAAGGGTTACACTACAAATATCATAATCAAGTCGCAAAAATTAACATTTATTGTCTGATTTGATTTATTAAAAAAATGTTTTATGACTCCATAATATTAACAATGACGTTATACACATGATCAAACATTGAAAAAAAAAGTTTATCACCAATGAGACAATGTTACGTTATTTAACTAAATAAAACATTTGTATAAAACCACACTTTATGAAATAATTTATAACTTACAATACAATCAATATGCCAACAAGGATGATATAAGATTATTCATATTTCATTAAAGATTAAAGAGTATATATAATTTCAATCATGTTTTCAAGTTTCCTTATGTTGTAATTTTTTTTTATTTTAATTATATTTTTGTTATTTTAATTCCACGTGTTTTCTTTTTATGTTCGTTCTACTTAAAAAAAATGAGATCTTAATTATTGCTAAATATTTGGCTTATTTTTCGACACTGACTGGATTAATAGTTAAAAATGCCATTCCAAAAATCAAACTTTGTACAGGATGAGAAGAAGGTAGATAAATAAAGTTGACATACATTTATTTTTTCAATTTAAAAGAAAAAGTATATTTCTTAATAAAATAAAATAAAAAGTATATATAGGAAATATTTCTATAACATATTCACAGTAGATAGTTTCTCACGTCACTTCAGGCAGAGGCTTCCACCGGTAAGTACTCCGGTGGTTTTTACACGACAATCTACGCTTTTGCTTTGTTCATTTTGACACCATTTACGCTTTCATTTCTTTAAAATTTTCAGGTCATCGTAGCTGTTCCACAATGTCTTCTCGCAGATCAAACGGAAGAGGTAATCTTGGTACTGTTTTTATCATAAATTTCTGCTTTCATACCTAATCTTCTTCATCTCCTAATAATATTCATGCAATGCACTTTTTTCCTGTATTTGTTTTATTAAGATTTTTATTTTTTGATAATCCAACAAAACAAAGTGCATGCCGGCCAACAAAAGCGTTTTGATAATCCGTGAGTTGTTATTCATGACTGTGTAAATATGAAATCCAAAGATGAAACTCTGTTTATTGGGGATGCTGATGAGAAATTACTTTCAAGTTTAACTTTAAATAGGAGAAATTTCTCAATTTTCACTAAATTATTTCAGAATTTTTGATATCTTTATATTTAATTACTCAATAAATGTATACAAAAAAATTGATTTGGTCTGAAAAAAACTAATTAGGTTTCTGAACTAAAAAGGAGGTCCATACAGTCATCCTTTTTTTGTATTAGTCAACAACATTTTGAAAAATAACCATTGTTGGAGTGGTGATCCTGGAAGCCATTTATATTACATGCATCAAGCTTATTTGTCTAGATATGAAAGCTTTATCACTAACCTTTTTGTGATGCAGTAGGTAGTGGTAGAGATGCATTAGAAAATGAAGTCCCCTTGCCGCCGCTGCCTGATCATACAACAAATTTGCAATGGGGTGAAGTTAAACCACTTTCAGGAAAACCATACTTTTATAGTATTCTTGCAAATTCAAATCTCTATCCCCGTTATTATATGGTAATTTCGCACTTGGTTTTATAGACCACATATCCCATTTGGTTTCCCATTTGACTATAATTTGGTCTAATAGCACTCTTTCTTCCAACTTTTAGTAGAGGGGTTGAATTTAAGATCATGAATTAGAGACCAGCAGAGTTGTATGTTTATGTACATCAACGTAAAGGAAAAATAGAATAAACAAATGAAAAGGGGGACAGGCATGACTATTCAATTCTAATGTTTTTTGTTGATGCATCATTATGTCGTATCACATTTGGGTTTATGCTAGGAAACGTTGGAGTTGGATTACTTCATTTTTCTGTATCATTACAGAAAATTGATTTATTTACCATGCCTTGAGAAGTCATGAACACATTGAAACACTAGACTATCAATATTTTATATTCTTTCTTTCATACATTTTACATGGGAGAATCATTTGAAATATTTTAGTTGTTGGTATATAGTGGCCTGCGAGGAACTTTCGGTTAGAACTTCCTTCTTGTGAGGTCCCCACCATTCTCACCTATATGGGCAAGAGCTGGGACATGGTGTATCATGGAAAAAGGAAACTGCCGGTTTTTAGTCCAGCAGGATGGAAAAAGTTTGCTGTTGAAAATTGTTTGAGGGTTGAAGATGCATGCATTTTTGAGCTGATGGAAAGCAGTGACAAGAGAGTCATCTTTGAAGTTCAAATTCTTAGATGTGACATCCCATCTGAAATTCTTGAAAATGAAATGATGATGGGTCAGAGTCGAGAAATGCCAATTGTCCTTTACTAGTACTTTAACCATCTGATGCATTTTATTTTCTTTTCTTTTTTTTCATTCTGAGATGGTTAAGGACTTGAGGGTTATTGGATATCTTTTCTTCTGAGTAGGTGAGTGAATGGATTTAGTCACTGCCGCAACTTGTTAGGAGTAGTAATCCTATTTTCCGTTTCTAAATACTACTAGAATTTTATTATTGTCAGAGTGACACATTATAGTTTGTACTTTCTGGGCTAACACTGAATGCTATTTTGTTGGTGTACTCTAGGTTGTGTTACTATATCACTGCTGAGGGGTAGAGTAGTGACGGTGAGTCTTGAATGGTTTCAAAGGACAAATAGTTTCTTCCGTTTAAATAAACCTTAACTGTTTTTATTGATAGCTGATTCGAACTTAATACACTATTTGGTCTAGACATTTTGTGCCCCAAGACTCACATTTTTTGCAAACTAAAGTTGCTTTTGTGATAATTAAAACAGCAACAATAATATAGCTTGTCTAAAATCAAATTATTTGTTTTTAAAGGCATGTTAAACTTTAAGAAGAAACTTGAGTTATTTATAACTTAATCAAGATCACTTAAAAGTCAATTAAAACATTTTACCTCGACTAAAGTGATGAATGCTCGTTCAATGCTCTACCTTAATCACCAAATAATCAAATATTAAAGAACTTCGAATGTACAGCGACAACATTAGCACTAGTAAGGAACTTTCAATGTTCTTGTGAACATAATAATTACCTGAGCACAACCCTTTGTCCCTATTACAAACACATCGACTAAGACTAAGCTTAAGATAAACCTGGATTTCAAGTCTTCAGTGCATTCACTAAGGACGTTACAAAAATAACAGAGGCGCTGTTCGTTCAGGTGAAGCCAGGAATTTCTCCAGGCATTGGAGCTAACTCATTCTTGCTAAACTTTTCCTCATCGTAAAATGAGGCACGCACCACTCTACCCCCAAAATATCGACCATCTAGGTCAATAAGCGCTTTAGTTGTTTCTTCGGATCTCTCAAATTGCACAAATATTCTTACAGCTTCGTCGGTGGGGAAATTTGGTTCTGTTATCTCAAATATCAGAACTCGGGTTACAGTTCCATACTTGGCACATTCCGATCCCACTTCATCTTCCAGCTCGTCGTCTACCTCACCAGGACCCACCTTCAACAAGAAAACATATAGTGAGTCATCTATGATCGATTAAACTACAAATCCCACATCCATTTTAGGATGACTTATACAATCACTACTAATATTTTCATGGCATAGATTAACCGGTAAGGCATCAAAGTTATGCATAATTTTTTAAATGGAATTATTCGGATAATTTTCTTCATAGGAGTTTGTAAGAGAAGAAAATAGATATGAAAAAGAATTAAATTATTTTAATAAGTTAATATCAACTTATGTACTTAATTTATACAAACTTCTCTTCTAACTTCTCTAAAAGACAAGTTGCTTAAGAGATTTAAACAACTTATGGCTAGAAACTCAATTATTGTATTTCCTTATTTTCTTCTCCTGTTAATAAAAATCTACGGAAAATTTTATCCAAATAAAACCCAAGTATAATTTAAGGATACGAACGCACCATCTAGGATCTCTTGTGAACATAGCGATCTCGTGAAGGAAAACATAACTATTGCATCAACTAAAATTCAATGTAAAAAGCTGCAACCATTTCAACTTTTGGAATTGGAAAGCCCTTCAGTACAGATGTTTGCATTACAGTTTTTTAATTTTGGATTTTATAATTATTATTAATTTCCTTCTCAGAGCAGACTTCAAAGAAGTCATCTGTTGATCAATGTCAACAAAAACATGATCAAATAAACATGATCACAACCTAGGACTTTGTCATGTGGAAAGGAGGAAACAAATGATGTACACCAATATGTTTAAAAATCCAGTGTCCAGACAAGTCTACAACAGTTACAAACTATGTGTGAAAGTCCAGAAATATTTTACCAACCATTACAGTGCATGCAAAAAGTAACATGACTTAGTTAAAAATCAAGGTCATAACCTAAACTTTCCAAAAGAAACCGAATTTAACAACTGTAAACAGATACTGACAAATTTCAATCGCTTCAAAATATTATAACGAGAACCTCCCCTCCTAGGTCTCATCTCAAAAACCATGTTTCAAAAAAAAAATGGCTTATGACAGACAATAGCATCATTCAATGAGTACGTTCAAAGAAACAAACATCCCTCCAATAATAACATTTATGGACTAAAGCCAATTCAAAGGAGTATAAATCTAAACCGACAAGTTACCCACAATTATGACTGAATAAAAAATAATCCTAATAAAAATAGGAAATAGAGGGCATAAACTATCCAGCAATAACCTCTGGTAAGAGGCAATCTACTAAACCCTGATTCACAATTTACAATTAAATAAAAAAAAGTAACTATACATATCATCCCCACATACTATATTAACATTGTCATCATAACACTTTCAGAGCAAGGCACTTGAAAAACAAATTACTCATTTACCATGGAAGTTAAAAGGTATTAACCAAGATGCATAAAGTTAATTAATTAGGCAGAGGTATAACTGATGATCCAACAATTCATAAGGCAGTAAGATACAGATCAGTTGATCACTATCAGCTTCAATGACAAGATATAATGAATATGTATCTGAGAGGAATGCTTCTCAGCTAAAAAAAAGGATGATGTCTGCCAAAATCTTATCAACTTATAAGTGAAAATTATATTTGATTTGAATATTTTTGAATAATAAATGTTTTAAGGAAAGAATGGCAATGGTGTACCACGGTTTTTTTCACTAGTTTCTATCCATTGCATGATTCAATTTAATACACGATTAAATCTTGACAACAAACTAGCATGACCTTTTTTCATGTTTCTAAAGCATGACAACTTGGGCTTAAAAACTATAACAGTTTCTCGTTCAAGGAGGGCACACTGCACAGCATACTCTCATTCATGTAATTGCTTTGGCAGTACAAAAGACCAATAGACAATAAAGAATGTCAACGGTGTAACGGTTTTTCTCACTAGTTTCTATTCATTGCATGAGTCAATTTAATACACAATAAATTCTTGAGAAAAAAGTAGCATGTGCTTTTTTCATTCTTTCTAAAGCATGACCACTTGAGCTTAAAAACTATAACAATTTCTCGTTCAAGGAGTGCACACTGCACAGCATACTCTCATTCATGTAATTGCTTTGGCAGTACAAAAGACCAATAGACAATAAAGAATGTCAACAGTGTAACAGGGTTTTTTTCACTAGTTTCTATCCATTGCATGAGTCAATTTAATACATAATAAATTCTTGAGAACAAACTAGCATGAGCTTTTTTCATGCTTTTTAAAGCATGACCACTTGGACTTAAAAACTATAACAATTTCTCGTTCAAGGAATGCACACGGCACAGCTTACTCTCATTCATGTAATTGCTTTGGCAGTACAAAAGACCAATAGACAATAAAGAATGTCAACAGTGTAACAGGGTTTTTTTCACTAGATTCTATCCATTGCATGAGTCAATTTAATACACAATAAATTTTTGAGAACAAACTAGCATGTGCTTTTTTCATGCTTTCTAAAGCTTGACCACTTGGGCTTAAAAACTATAACAATTTCTCCTGCAAGGAGTGCACACTGCACAGCATACTCTCATTCATGTAATTGCTTTGGCAGTACAAAAGACCTATAGACAATAAAGAATATCAACGGTGTAACAGGGTTTTTTTCACTAGTTTCTATCCATTGCATGAGTCAATTTAATACATAATAAACTCTTGAGAACAAACTAGCCTGTGCTTTTTTGATGATTTCTAAAGCATGACAACTTGGGCTTAAAAACTATAACAATTTCTCGTTCAAGGAGTGCACACTGCACGGCATACTCTGATTCATGTAATTGCTTTGGCTGTACAAAAGACCAATAGACAATAAAGAATGTCAACGGTGTAACAGGGTTTTTTTCCCTAGTTTCTATCCATTGCATGAGTCAATTTAATACACAATAAATTCTTGAGAACAAACTAGTGAAATTGTTAGGAACAAGTGACCTAGTTAGGAACAAGTTTTGCACAATACTACACTATTTCAAGCCTGTCCTCTGTTGGTATTCATAAAACCTCAAGTGAAACCTTATATCATCATAATTGGCACCAAGCAATTACAGATGAAATGTCTGCCCTACGTTGTAAAGCACATTGGATCTAGTATCTAAAGTAACCAGTAACAGCTAACTGTCAATTGGTCCCCATACGCTGTATTGACCATTTCAAGGCTCATTTAGCAGCCAAGTATAGTACACAAATCTCTTGCAATGGCTACAACAATGCTTTTTCCTCTAGTTTCAAAGAATGCATCTGTTTGATTCTTCCTCACCATGGCTAGGGATTAATCCAACATTGACCTCTTTATTACCTTGACAAAAAGAATGCCCTCCATATAATTTTTAAGAGGAAGTTTACATAGAACAACCTCCTAACTTTGTTATTTGGGAAAATCTAAATTGTTCATAAATCCTTGTACTGACGCAAAAGCAGTTCCCGTAAGTTTGGTTAGTACACTTTAAAACGTTATTCGAGCATTTGGCACCCCTCATGTTAATGTTGTTAATTTGGTTTTATCCGCATCAATCACATGATCAGTGCATCAACCTTGGTGGATGGCAAAAACATCAAGAAGAAGCATATTTTCTATACCTTCAAGTTTAGCAATTGTTGGTATAGCATTTGCATGCTGAATCTCAAAAACATCACCACCAAAACAAAGGTAAGACGTTTAACAAGAACACAGTTATCAAACTAGAATGCTAACTCATACTTGGACGAGTTTACATGCCCATGATAACACAAATGTTTAACTCAGTTGCAGAATCCTGTTTGAACAAGTTTGAGTGCACTCACACAAACTCGTTTGAACTCAGTCAATCTCTTGGGTTCAGGAACGAGCTCACAAGCTCATTACGGTAAAAAATATTTACTCAAAAGAACAGTTATTGATGTCATTTGAGTCTCAAAACACAAAAAAACGAACATTGAGGCTCGTTCTCAGTCTAATTGCACGCAAGTTTATTTTTTATTTGGTCAGTTGATTTCCTCTGCATATGGAAGTCTCTCTGCTCAAACAGAACTGCAAATTACAGCCCTGTTTTTTGTTTCTCTGTTTTGTCTATATTTTATATGTTTGAGAAATGCTGAAATTTTATTAGTATTAATTTCAAGTTTCAGCATTTCAAATCTCAGGAATTAGCAGTATATTTTGGATTTATCCTGCAATATTTATGATATAATAATTTTGGGAATTGGGAGTATTATTTGAGAATGATTTATGTATTTTATATTGAGTAAGCTCTTGCAAATATACAATCAAGGCCTTTATGAATTTATATAAATTCTCAACTTTGACAACCTAGAATATGTATACAAGTTAAACACAATTTCTACAAAACAAAGCAAACTGATCAGCGGAATGAAAACCTAGTAAAAAGCTTGACGTATTTATTTTGTCAAGTTAAATAATATAAGAACTGTAAACCATAGATCATAGCATTAAATTCATCACTAGTCACGATTATTAAAACCACATCCATCACTGGCCAAGCCAAAACTTCACAAGGCCTCATCGCGTGCAAAAATTTTAATCCCTAATAATTTTAAACGGAAACCCCATACCAGGCAGACCAAAATCTACAACATCACAAGCAACAAAATGCGAAAATTACATCCTATCTAAAGTTAACACAAGACTGTTCATCTAAGGCAGCAACAACCAAAGGAATTGACAAAAATCAAGTAGAGAATCAGCCATAACACAAGCTCACTAGTTACCTCATAAAACACAATCCTGACTGATAAACTTTCAACAAAATTCCACAAACAAGCACTTATCATGTCAAAACACACCCAATAAACATATGTAACATACCATATTCCTAAGCAGCAGCACCTTGGTAGGCACTCCATTGAAGTTAACACTCTTCACTTTCTTGCTGTTATCACTAGCATTCACAATAACCCCAGCTCTTCTATCCGTTTTCTTTGCCATCAAAGGAGTGGTAATCCCCTGCTCCTGCTTCCCAAGTCCCTGCCCCTCCTTCCATCCCATCTTCGCCATCATCCTCTGCGCCGCCGTCATCTGTCCACCCGCCCCCACTCCCAACCCTCCTGTCTCAGACTTCCCAATGCTAAACCCATCCGAATTCCCCGTCGGAGGCGGCGACGGCGATCTCGGCACGGCCCCACTCATCGCCGCGCGCCTCCTCCACGCCTCTTCACCGGAAACATTCAACCTCGACTCACTGTAATCCCTTTCTCGCTCTCGTTCCTTCTCGCGCTCCCTCTCTTCGTCCTCTTCCTCCTGGCGGCGGCGCTCGAGCTCCCGCAGCATCTCGGCCTCACGGGCCTTGCGCTTGCGTTCGCGGCGGTACTCCTCGTAGTCGTTGGGCCGGGCCGGGTCGTACTCCTCCAGAACGGTGGACTGGACGCCGACGAGAGCGGGCTGCAGGGCATCGTCAGGAGGCGGAGCGGGCGTGGGGGAGAGAAGGGCCTTAGGGTTGGCGACAACGGGCTTGGGCTTGGGCTGGGTTCGGAGGAGGGTTTGGGGAGGCGCGAAGAGCGACGCGGGCTTGCGGAGCGTGGCAGGGGCCATCTTGGTGCTTGAAGACCACACATTGGGAGTGGGTTTGTTGTCTTCTTCCGCCGACGAAGGTGGAGGAAGGTCTCCGTATAATCCACCCAACATTTGAATATTGAAAATTGAAAGCAAACGATAACGGATTCGTTGATTCTACGACCAATTCTGAAGGGGAATCGAGAAAAGATAGAGAAACGGGATAATGAATAGTGCTTTGGGCTTAGATTATGAGATTAGGGATTTGTTGATGACACCAACACAGAACAGAACGAAGCACAACACGCGCGGCCGAATACAAGGTAGCCGTTGAGTGATCTCGATGACCTCAATGAGTCGATGGGTCTCGGTCGCGCACTACTCGAATGCGTCGCGGCAGAGTGATTTATTTACTTTAGCAGGTTTTTTTTGTTTTTTACATTAATAGTTAAATAAATATTTTGGTCCCATTTAATTTATTTTGATCAATTTGTTTTTTTTTTTTCATTCAATTTGATTTTTATTTGCTAAATTATGTTCAATTTCGTTCTTTCATTGACGTCGTTTAAATTGATAACGACAGAATATATAGGTCAATATTGTTCACATGACGTTTAAATTGACTGTGTTTTGTTCAAATAAGTCTCTATTTTAGTTCAATTTAATCTTTATTTTAATTAAATTGGTTTAATTTTGTCTCTTCCTTCATTTCATGACCTTTCACCACTACCACCATAACAGTTATTCAAGACATCGAAGCGTACCAAATTTTCAATGAAATCCCGCAACTAGTGGCATTCCTCAGTGGTGTGACCTAAGGATTGGTGAAAATGCAATTTTTTCATTGGGCCAGCCCTTGACGAGGAGGGTTGAGGCTCAGGGAGTTGTATGAGCTCTAGGTTATAGGCTTTCCTATGGTGTCCCAACTGACATTAAAGAGGGTGTACTGATTGTATCGGGTTGTCCTCTTATCAACCTTGTTGTTCTTCTAGCTTTTCATTTAGGTAGGGATTCCAAGTTTCTTTATCGTCTTCAACTTGTTCTCCTTGATGGTCATATATTTGGTTGCGCACTCCCTTAGCTCGTTCATGTCCCTAGGCCTTTTCGTGGAAAAGGGAGTCGGAGAATGGTCCAAGCTGAATACCACAAATCATGGAGTGCATGCCAACAAATAGGGAATGTATGGAATAGTAGTCATTGCGGTGTGAACCTCTCCATGAAGTGCCTGAATGTTTCACTTTCTCCCTACTTTATGTACTTTAGGGCTGTCGAAGTGGTAGGCACCATCTTCCAATCTGCGAACTTGGCTCAAAACATGGTGCTTAAGGTCTCAAAACAATCCACTGAGTATAGGGGCAGTGTGTAGTACCAATCTAGAGCCTGTCCATCCAAAGTGGTAGGAAACATCCTACAAAATTCCCTCTTATCTTGAGTATGTATACTAACCTGAATCGGATAAGCTTTTAGATGTGTGGTTGAGTCGATGGTTCCATCGTACTTTCAGATGTTGATTAGGATCCCTTTTGGGATGCTGATTCGTGCCACCCCCTCATTGAAGGGGTGGAAATTTTTTACGTCTGGTGGCTATAAGAGGTTGGCTTTGATATCGCTGTCGTTAGGCGATCAAATTACCACTACTTTAGCAACTTCAGTATTGCCAATTAGTAGTGAACAAAATAGTTAGGGTTAAGATAACCCTGAGTTGTCTCACAACGAATACGAAATTGATCTCAAATATTTGATTCTTAAAAATGCAATTAAAACTAGCAATTATAAAAATAGGGGGATTTTGATGTGCAAAGAAAATGACACGGAAGATTGTAAACACTGTAATAGTAAATAGGTCAATTCCACTGCTTTTTCTAAATAAGATTCTTCATTGGTTATCTAGAGATTATTGTTAAATTAATTATTGTTGTTGATTTACAAATCAATCAATGTAAAGACTCAAT
>Ga0099823_1005476_pt1 | contig 12685 bp, 12 predicted proteins | sample CowpearedBW_FD_76831 | JGI IMG/M metagenome (GOLD analysis project Ga0099823, IMG submission 76831) | Root nodule microbial communities of legume samples collected from California, USA - Cow pea red BW | ecosystem: Host-associated > Plants > Roots > Nodule | place: USA: California | collected... | reverse complement strand
AAATAATCTAGTAAAAAAAAAAACTAGAAACACCGAAACAATCTTAAAATATATTGAAAAATACAAACTTTTTTAAACTTATTAAAAAAAAAAAAAAAACTCAGAATATATGTTCTATCACGCAAATTTTATTAATTAATTTTTTTTGAAAACTCAATCTTCTTCTTCGAAAAGTGAAACACAGAGCTACGAATTAGAGAGTGAGTGAACTAAGCAAAAAGGCAAACAGGGATTTGAATGAGATAACAGAAAAGTGGAACATGTTTGATAATATGAAAAAGATGGAAAGAGTTGAAACTAAACAGAACAAGTTTTTTGATGATCACTCTGAAAGTGGAAGAATCCACACTCGTCTTCACCAACCATCATCTCACAAATGCTTCCCACTGCCATGGGAGGGTACAACCAACTATCCACCGAGTCAATAAGCGCGAACTCACTTCTCGACTCCACCGATTCCAAGCTCTCTTCTATGTTCGGCAGTTCCACAATCTCGCTTAGCTCCGACGACTCCGCCTCATCGGAACACTCGCGGTCGAACTCCACCATCGCGGCGGCTTCCGCGGCGGCCACTTGAATGTCACGTGGGGCGCACGTCACGGGTCTGGGGAGCATGTTTACTAGGTTAGGGAAGTTGAGAACGGCGGTGTGGCCCTTGATGCTCAGAGCTGCAACATCGTGCGCGCGTGCCGCCATTTCAGGCGTGGCAAAAGTTCCGAGCCATATGCGTGATTTCTTGCGCGGCTCGCGAATTTCGGACACCCATTTTCCCCAATTGCGCATTCGAACGCCGTGGTAGACGGGATGCTTGGTGGGGTCTCTGTTTCTCTTGGGCTTGCTCTGTTTTAGGGTCTTGCTCTGTTTTGGAGTCTCTGTTTTATGGGGTTTTGAAGTGGAGGAGTTGGTGGCGCTGCTACTAGGAGTTTTGTGACACGGTGTATCGATCATTGTTAATCAGAATGGGAATGTTTGAGAGAAGATTAGAGGTTGTGGATGATAAGAGGAGTGAGGAAGAAACAGAGCATATGGGTCGGCTTTGTTGTAGTGAAGGATAGATTATCGATAAAGCGACCCTTAACCTACCAATAATATACTTCGTGAATCGTGACAATGCATAATGTGTTAAGTTTAGGTTTACTAGTACGATGGGAAACAAGAAGAAAATAGAGAAGACTTTTTATGAGTAATAGAACTAACACTGTTAAAGAATAGAAATGCATAAAGTTTTTCCTTTTCTTGCACAGGATTTATTGGGTTATGTATAAGGTTTTACAGGGTACATTGGCCCCACCCAGGCATCGTATTTTTTTTCTTGAAGATACGTTTAGTTTAGTGTTATATTTCTTGCCAAGTCTCACATGTCAACATCGCACATTTCTTGTGTCCGTTGGAGTCGAATTGTTGCTTTGTGCAATTTCCATTCTCCATTTGTATAAAGAAATTCAGAACCAATTGGTGGTGTGGTGTCTGCAGACGCCACTAGCCATTGTTCTTTTTTTCCTTTCTTCAAATTTCTGCTATTTTTTATTCATAGTTTCGGACAAGACCTTGTGACGTTAATTGGTAAGAAAATTAAGCATCCCTTGTACGAAAAGAGGATCAATAATTTGTTGACGAGGACATTTTAGGGAGTCTAATATTCGATAATGTCATAATCATCCTACGTATTGATACTAACAGAAGCAACATATATCTCCATCCTAGGATGCTTTGCTGATTCAAAAGCACGCCTTCCATCTCAGTGTTCGGAATTTCCAAATTCCAGAGGGACAGGGGCACCTCTTGCTATGGATTATTTAGAACCTATCTTAATCCAAATTGCCTGAGATGCGACACTTGAAAATGGGATTTTATTATAATTCGTGCCATTACTATTTGGGATGTTATTCTTCTTTTGTTATGCTATTGAGTACTTAATAACTTCAATGTTGAAAAGTAATGGGAGATATATAAACTTCTTTTCACCCCCAAAATTTATCTCAGTAAGTAAAAAGAAATCACTGATTTGTATGTCGTGGTTATGGATCATTCTTGTTCATCTCACATATTCATGAATATTTTAAAACATCAAAATAACAACAATAAAATAAATTAGGACAGATAACAAGGGAAATGTTGGTTGTCTGAGTCAAGGAGTTCAAAATAGTATACCTCGATAACTGAAGGTGCCTCGGAAAAACAAAAGTCTGCTTAATTCAACATATTTAATAGAAAGACAGTAGCAAATTGATTAAGCAATGTTTAAAATTATAGGTGTAATGTATTTTATTACTAGAGAAGAGTGGATACAACTCTTCCGCCATTATTATCTTTGGTTATGAAACAAGTAACAAATCTAAGAAAATTTACATTATTTGTTTTGCTTTAAACACAACTCATAAACATTGCTGCAGGAAAAGTAAGACATTATGCCGGATGCATATGGTATTGCTGATAGTGCCCGCAATACAGCTCAAAAAATCTCAACTACTTACAAAAAGAATAAAATGAATAAAAAGGCAACATTCTAGAGTTCATTTTCGTTCAAAATATCGGGAACTGGTAGTAACCATTACATATTCTTCCAATTGCTATAACTGTGCTCATATTTTGTTGACGACACGGACAAATAAAAAAACATCGACAATGCTCCATCATGGCAAAGAAAAACAACTTTCTTCATCGGAAATTATGAACGGGTTTGATTTATTCGTGTGAAATCCACTACAGCGTCGTAAAGCACCATAAATCTTTGTCAACAATAGTAAGATATTGAAATTTCAAATCACTCTCCTTGAGTCATTTGCTGTAGCAAGATGGTCCTACAAGCACGAAATACCATGATTAAGTGCGTCAACCAAAAACTAGGCAAAGTATGCTTAAAGCTATATCTTGAAATGTGAGGAAAAATGAACATGATTTTAGATAATTGAAAATTGTACAGTGAGGGTTTAGCGCTTTCATAATGTATGCCAGTCTAGAATTATGGGCAGAAAAACTGGTCTGATTACTCCAAATGAGTAATCAGTCCTAAACAGATCTAATTAAATCTTAGGAAAATAAAAGGGAATAATGATAATAATATATGAGCAACAACACATAAATTGGTCATACCTATAGTTTCAATAAAATAGAAACCATGACCTGACGGGCTAAATTGGTCATCCTGGAAACTATTTGGTATTCAAGGTGTTCAAATATGAATTTCTTATGATATCTACAACAATTCCGCATAAAAAAGGGCTTGTACAAGAAAAAAATGAAATGACTAATTTCTTATGATAAATCACATTCAAACGACTGAATTCCTCTCCTGCAGTTAAACTTTACCTAACAAGTTTGGATTCTACAAAGCAGACAATTCATTGCAGATCATTAAGATCCTTAAAGTAGCCGATCCCAAAAAAGGAAGATCCTTAAAGTAAATCATTGGATGGTTAATAAATTTAGTTAAAGACTTACTGAGATAAAATCAAATGCTTTAGTTTCTTCTTTCTTTGAACTGTTGATCATTGAGCTAGGAGTTTGCGTTGCAAATTTTGATTGGAATATGTCCGGAAGAGGTGTTCTTTCATTGCTTCCATCATTTCTAGCTGAACTGGCATCATGCCTGGTGACATTATTAAGGTGTTGGAAATTAGTCATTGTTGCCAGAAATTGCTGCTGAGCCAAGAGATTTCCCATGGCATAATTAAGTGGCTGAGAAGAATATGGTTGGTTCAACATAATCCCAGGTTGTGCAGCATAAGATGGATGACCAGAAGGAAATACGGAATTTACATTGAAGCCAACTGCCTGAGAGCCCAACATGCCACCAAAACCGTTGTCCGGTCTCAGATGACTGGCATGACTATTTAAACCAGAAAAAAAATAATCAGATTGCATGGCAGGGGATGTTGCTTTCTGTTTTGCACTGGATGTATTTTCATCTACAGACAAGCCAGCCAATAAATGACCAACAAACTCTCCATTATTTCCGTGCCTGGAATTAGTGGCAAAAATGTCATTACTCACATGATGACTCTGTTTATCATTGCCAACCGTCATCCTTGAAAAGATATCGCTATGCTCTTTGTTTTCATTAGAATGAAATGACACATCAGCAAAGGGGTCATCATCATTTTTTATTTCGTTACTAAAATTTCCAAATAAATCATCAGCCAGTGCCGGAGGTATGGATGGTGTCAAATTTGCTATATTTTGATCATTTGCTCTCTTTGTAGCATCGCCTGTTCCATGATAGTCATTAAAATCACCAGTGTCTAACAAGTCAGGAAACTCAGCAACAGCAGCACTATCCATCTTCATAGCCTTCTCTGAATTAATGGAACTGTTTGGTTGGCCTCCACCTAAAAGACCAAGAACCTGTCCATCAAATGGCCAAGAGCTAAATTTAATTTCAAAATATTAATCTTGCACTCCAAAGGTTGCTCTTAAATTTGTCTGCTTCCTTCTAAGCAATTTGGTATAGGGTGATTCCTTTTGTTTGTGTAACTTTACCCAAAAAAAGAAATAACTGCAAAATATTTTGCACCGTTCTGAGAAATAACTGAAATTTTTACCAGCATCTATAATTTCATACTAACTGCAATCAGCTATCAAAGTTTTTTCTCACAATTTAGACTTCCTTTTAATGTTCTAGATATGATATCAGCTCTTAGTGGGATGATGACAGAGGGACATGATGCTAAATAAGAAAGAATTAAGATCTTAAAAAAATGAAACCTGTGTAAATGAAAACATAATTGAGTGAATAGAAAAATGGGAAATAAATACAAGGTAGATTATCTGATTAAGTGGGAACAAGGAGAAAAATAAACAAAAAAGGGAAACTTTGTATCTTAAAGATTTAGGCCTAGGCAAGCATTTATTTACATGCCTATCACCAATATTTCAGTTTTAACCAATCATGGTTCAATATTTACATGCCTACTAAAAGTAATTTAAAAAAAGAAGAATATTAATTGATATAAGAAAAAATAAAATTAATGAGAAGTTGAAATTGTGTACCTTGTTTGCCTTTTCCCTTAAAGAGGCTTGGGGGGATTCCGAACATCTTAACACCAGATCCTTGTTCTCAGCAAAGTAAGTCGCCATACGTGAAAAATTATCATCATCTTTGTTTCTAAGGATGGACTCTAGGACACAAACAGCTTTGACACGAACCTGAAAATGTAGTCCCCAAAAGAAGTCAAAATGAGATGAGACGACACATACATTAATATGCAGCAAATATCAAGTGCAGAGTTGTATGAATTCTAATTTTCACAGAAATGTCAACACAATACACATGCCTGCCACATTGGAGATTGGAGCTTTTGTTCAAGGGCATGACATAAAGCCATGGCATCCAACTTTGAAGCCTCTCTTAGGAAAACTTCAATGGCATCTCGATTGGGCTGCAGGCGCACGCCTCCAGAACTTGCAACTGTCTCGAGCAATCTCTCCTCTTGTGTCTTACTCTCTGCATAATCAGCACCAGTTTTCCCATTCGACAATTCCGTCCTAGTTACACCTGCATCCTGATTCCAAGGGCCACCAGATTGGTTCTGCGAAAGTGCCGACGTAATTCCACTACCATACGCAGTGGGTTCATATCTGTCCTTGTATGTTCCACTCGCAGCTTCATTCTTGATAAGCGAAGAAGGGCCCTGTGTGAAGGCATTGAGTCCTTGCTTAATGGTTGCACTTCCAATATCAACAACCTCACTGAGAAACGATTTCTTATCATGAGAAGGAGCTTGATAGTTGGTGTTCCCAAACCCTTCGATCCGTCTATTGAGATCAGGGGAAGCAGAAGCCGAAGACGGTGGCTTGCTGATGTTATCATCCGCAGAAAAAACAGCAGAGATAGCCTCTTGAGCAGTGTCTCTCACAGCCTTGTTGAGTGCATCGCCTTTCAGAGGATCCAATTGACCCTTGTACTGTAACAACAGCCGAATTGCCACCGAATGTCTCTGCATTTCCCTTCTAAACTCCACACCACACTTTCCAACCGCATACTTGATCAATCTCAAAGCCTGTCAAACGCAAACCAACGCAATGATCGGAATCTGATTTCAATATTTGTTATTCCTATTCCGGGGAATAATAATAATCATAACAATGATAAATTCGAATCTGCATGCGTACCTTGTGTTTGACGACGGGGCTTTTATTGTCGAGGCGTTTAAGGATGAATTCTGAGAGTTCCTTGACGATGACAGGATGCGATGAGCGTAGGAGCTCGCAGATTTCATCAAGTTTGTAGACAGGTGTGACTTTCTCTTCATCGGAGGTGGCTGAATCGATCAAGCGCCACCGCCAGTACGATTCCACCGCTCTTCGACTCGAATCCATTCTTTTCTCCTTCACAGATTTAATTTATTTATATTTATGGCAACACAATTCTCAACTTCGCTGTACAGTGAGTAAAACAACACGTGCAATTTGAATGACGCTATTCTCTAGTTTCTATATCAAAATAGTTGTAGTTCGAGATTCGGAATGGAACTGAGAAAGAGAGCGATGAAGGAACGTAATTGAAGATAGACGAAAGGCTTTTTGCCACGAAAACAGAAAATTCACCCAGGACGTGACACGTCAGTTGCTGACTCACCACGCCATGTGGAAACTTATTCATACGCTTCCAGCGCACGTTAGAACCTGCCATTATGCTGTGTTTGGATATGGGAAACAAATCGATAAAACAAAACTCCGTTACCTCAACTCGATCGAATCTTTCTTAATAGAAAAACTTTAAACAAAATAAAGAAAGAAAAAAGAAAAATTGAACTCACCAAACAGGCCTTGCCCTCGTTCCACACTCGAGACATCTTCTTCATTCATTCGTTGGGATGATAGCTTGCAGCAGGTCTCTCATCAGGTTCGTCTTACAAACAATTTTTCTCACAAAATAAATAACGACGAATTTGGTATCTCGATATCAATGTTAGGATCTGCAATTTCAAAACTCTCGTGTTTGAGCACACACGAGTTATCTTCTGATTTTTTTTCTGTTCATATTGCAACGCACTCTCCTTGCAAAATAAAAAGTTTGGTGTGCTTTTGCTTTGTAGAGTGGACCGAGTTCTCAAGTTTACCAATACATATCTTGCCTCAAATTCAAGGCCTACACGTTATTACTTGCAGGTTCCCGGCTTCTACTCCCGTGATTTCTTTGTATACGGTTTTCTAATTTAATCTTCATGTAATCACTGTTTTTCATTTTTTTTTTCTTTAGTAAGTATTCCTAGTGAAATTATAGTAACATTGCGATTAATATATCTATCGATTGGAATTGGGTGACCTGGAGCAAATTTTTTGCTGGACTGAGATGATGTCTCAATGAGTTGTGATTGTATCAAATTTTCTATTGGTAGTCTAAGTTTTGAACTCCTTTTTTCAGCTTAAAGTTATTTCATTTAACAACAGGGCCAGAGTGCTTATCATTGTTTAAGCTGCAATTTTATGACGGGTGGTAGGAAGAAGAAAATATGTCTTGAAGACCATAGCATGAAACAGAAAAAAGTGAATTCTATATGGAGACCAGTTGCCACTAAGGCCAGTGCTTGTGAAGGTTTGTATTTTTTGTCCTGGGACATGCCTATGATTTTTATTATTTCTTTTTGCGTGATGCGACATTTTGGAAAATGTAATACACGGTAGAACTAGTTACTTTTTTTCTTATCTTTATATACATACATACGGTTTAATTCCTCAATCAAAATTAGCATTTTTGTATATTTCATGCTATGCACTTGACAAGCACTCAATGCTATGGGGGTAGTGTGATTTTTGAAAAGCATGTTACTATTACTTCTTAGGAGAAGAGTATGGGTAGGACGGTTATTCATATTATATGATCTGGTTTTTATGAAAGCTTGATAAAGGACGCAATTCTTGAGTCAGATCGTGGCAAAGTTCAGGAAACGGGCTGTAGCACATCTACCACTGTTTCAAATGATCATGTCATGAAGGTAGCTGCTGAAGCTATAGATGATTTTGCTGTATCAGCTACTAGTTCAAGCCAGTTGCAGGATACTGTTGAAAACAGAGTGCTACAAGTAGATTCCTCTGTCTCCTCTGAAAAGCATTCAATTTCTGTGCAGGCAAGATTATAATTTTTCACTTCCTTTCCTTTTACTTTTCTTGAATTGATAGTTCATACTTACGAAGATACAAACCAATATTTGTTCATTGTGTCTGTTACATGCTGGTTATCACCATATATCTTTAGTTGGTTGTTCTTGTTCATTATGTTTAGGTTTCATGCAGTATTGGCTGCTTCATGTACGTTAAAGGTTACTCTAGTGCCAGAATCAGTCAGTTTGTTATTAATTCAACAAAATACGGAAGGAATTCATAAGAAGACTTTCATTAAAGCCTATGTTGCTGATATGTTCTCTCCTTGATGTTATTTGAATCTTGACATAGTTTTAATTGTTTAGTCTTTCATCTCTGTCTTAATTTTGTGTTTGTTCTGCAGGTTGGTGCTTCTCTATTTCGTTTTATTAAAGGAAAAGGGTAAAACCTATATTTTAATTTCTCTTTGGCATAATGGCATTAATAATATTACCTAACCAACTTGAAGTAGATAAATATCAGCTAACGAGAGGCTCAATATGACATTGATAGAAACTGTGAGGGAAAGAATATAAAAATGTAAACTTTAATTGCAATAACAGGCTCCTCCAATGTGAAATAGAAAGAATTACAATTCAAGAACCTATAAGCTTCTCAGATTACGGAATAATCCTACCTTCTCAAGATTGTATAAATTTTGCCTCTTTATTTATATACAGAATATTCTCCCTTGACCCTCCTTCTCTCCCTATTATGATTTCTATTAATAGGTATAACAAACATGGGTGAAAGTGATAAAGAAAAATATTTTTATGATTATGAAGGGATAGGGGAAAATATGCTTTGATAAAATAGGCTGAAAAGAATAGCTATAATGCATGTTATGAATTGTATCAATTTTGACTTGAGATTCATGTTGCCTACACCATGTGGGATACGATTGCCCAAATCTTGTTTCTGTTGTTATTATCAAAGGGAAACGGTAGAAGATTGTTCTTATGACATGTTAATTAAATTAAATGCTTCTTATATACTCGATACTATTTCAGGGGATCCACACAGAAAAGGATAGAAGAGGAGATGGGGGTTAAAATAATAATACCTACTTCAAAAGAAGAGGATTTCATTTGTAAGTTTTGGTTACCTAATCTGCTCTCTATCTTGTGTAGGTCAGATTTGAGATAGTTATCCTTTTATCATGTTTGTGTTTTAACTTTGATATTGTCATTCTTTGAGATATTTAAGTTATAGTTGATTTGACATAACTCTCTTTTATTCAAAAGAATAGAGTGTATTGACATTTGACAATCATAATGATGATAATAGGTCTTTGGTTCAAGTTGTGTTTGTTCACTCTTTCTAAGCAAAAGTCCAATTCCTTTGAAAGGCCAAAACATAAATATGTTTGCAGGAGCATGAGTCTTACATTGGTTGAGTGTGAGATACAGAACTTCTGTTTAAAGTAGAGGCTCCACCCTCCTCTATAGCCTGGGAGGTCCTCTAAATCATGATTACTCTCATAAGAGTGGATAACGGTATTTGATATCTTAACTATTCAATATAAATGTCTATTGCAGCCATTGAAGGCATTTCAATCGATAGTGTGAATTCAGCTTCAGAGAGGATACAGGCTATAATTGATGAGGTCAGTTTGCCTGTCTGGGAAATCTCTCAGATTCAAAAGGCCTTTGATTATATTTATCTCATTTTTGCTTTTTGTTTCCTGTGTTTACTTTGCAGTCACATACTAGACTAATATTATCGTGTTTTCTTGTTTTTATGACAGAGTGTTAATAGTCGAAATCTTGATTATTCACACTTCATATCCCTTCCACTGGCCATTCATCCTGAGTTAGTTAATAAACTCATCAATTTTCAACACTCAATTTTGGGAAATGTTTCTGACAAGGATGAGAGCACTGATACTGATTCAAATGAAGAGGAGGGCACTACTGAGACCAAAGGTGTGGATCAACTGCCAAAGGAAAATGCTGGTGTTGGAGTTGAACTTAAAGTTGATGATAACAGTGAATCAGTTAAAGTTAATCTTACCGAGATACCCCTTGTCAGTTACAAACCTAGAGCATCCAAGTCTTCTGCTTCATCTGGTATCAAAACTATCTGGTTTCCTTTGTTTAAGATATTTATAGCTTAGGGAATTTGAATCAACAGTGAAATTATATCCATTTCACGTGTTTTGTTATATTTACTGTTCACCATCAATTTCCACTTGTGGAGCTTGTTACCTGAATTCTTGTTAAATTATATATGGCGTCATGGCTACCTCCCCGAACCCTAAAACATGTCCATATTACCTAGTAACCAGTTGTTGTCATGGTTAATAAATTTACTTTGTCATGTAAAAACTCAACAGGGATTACATGTTTATGCTAAATAACAACTTTTCTGTTATGTTGTACTTGCAGATCTGGGTATTGACAAATCTATATTCATCAAGCCTAAAACATTTCACCTTACAGTACTCATGCTTAAGCTATGGAACAAAGAACGAATTAAGACTGCCTCTGAGGTCCTGCAGGTAAGTTTTGTTAAATTCATCATAATAATATATTATAAGAATTAGATTTTTTTCATTTATGTTTTTGAAGCTGTGTAGAGTATCTCCTCGAAAGTTCTGGAAACCTTGGATAATCGGCCACTCTCTATAAGATTAAAGGGACTGGTATGCATCTACTTTAAGCACCATTTTACTGATATTATTCATATGAAATGCTGCTTATCTGACAAGATATAGAATGATATTCCTACTAGTACATTCACTAAATTTAGAGAATGAAGTAATCGAGCAATATACAAGTTAAAAAGTTGATATGTAGTTTTTTATTTCCCTTTGAAAGCTTGCGTGTAAACATTTAGGCTTCACTGAAAGATTTCCTACTGTGTGTGCTAGAAACTTTTACCAATCAAATTGATCTCTTTGTGATTTTGTTTGATATCTTTGACGAGAGAAACTTATGTTTACACTTGTAGGAATGCATGAAAGGTTCTTTGGCAAAAGCCCGTGTTCTATATGCTCCTGTGGAAGAAATTGGCAGTGAGGGCCATCTTTTACGTGCTTGTCGTATCCATATGTGGATTGTTCTTTTTGATTATATTTGGGCGGGGGTGGAGTTTAGTTAAGGATTCATTTTTAGTTTTATGAAGTTCATATAATCATGGATCAGTGTTTGGTTCCTGATTTTGATTATATATTGTTCTCAAAGAATTGTCTTTTCCTAAGCTTTTTTAGAAGTCATTATTGATGCATATGTCGAAGCTGGACTCGTCTTAGAGAGTGATGCTAAAGATAAACTGAAGGTAAACTAAATTTATCTGATTCATATCTGTTGCTTTTGGATAAATTATAAAGAAGTGTTTGTTTTAACTTACCTTCAATTAAATTACTTTAGTAAAGGCCATTTTTACTGTACTAATCTACTGTAAATTATCAGTTTTTTATGATATATTTTATTTTTCCATCGCAGAATGTATCAGATTTTTCTTAATATGTTGTCAGCTCATGTTTTCGCATAAATCATCCAAGCATTTTTATATCAGGGACAAATTCCCATGCCGAAGGCTATTATTTGTACATTATTTTTATCCGAATGATAATCCCTTGTTGTATTAATCCAAAAGTAAATGTTTTGTAACTGTATTAACTGTAATATGACAGTTATACAGTGCTCTAGCTTTCATATAAATACTTGTAATGCTTTGATTCTTTGATGAGAAATTCTCTGTTTCTCTCAATTCTCTACTAGTGTTGTGCCTTGCCTAAATGTGTGAATGTGTTCTGTCTTAATCCATCATCTATCTTGACCCAACCCTTTCCAGCATTAAATAGTTAAAGTTTGGATATACTTTTTTTTTTTTCAATACCCTGCTAGGAAACCTTAACACCAAACAATTTTGATAGTTTTCAGTGATCATCTAGATTTTTCTCCTGTTTTGCAGCTACACGCCACTGTGATGAACGCAAGGCATAGGAAAAGGTGGTACTCCCCCCCACCCATTTTTTCTGCTCGACAATTTTCTTTGTAAAAGTTTTGGTGATTTCTCAGTAAGCTGATATGTGCTGCTTGTGTTCAGGAATAAGCGGAAAAGAAAGGTTGATTCTTTTGATGCAAGAGGCATATTAGAGCAGTATGGATCGGAGGACTGGGGGCAGTATCTTATTCATGAAGCTCATCTTTCGCAGAGATTTTCTTTCGACGAAAATGGATACTATCATTGTTGTGCTTCAATTCCTTTTCCTGGAAATACGCTGGTAGAATGATTGATGTTTTGTTCATTATTACCCCACTATCTTTTATGTGGAATAAGGATTTAAGTGGTAGCTTCATGCAATATATTAAACTTTCTACCAGTTGAAGAAAACGTCTGGGGCTTAGACCAATTTTCAGTGTTAGGGTTTTGTTATTAGATGACAGAGTAGTGAAGGTTAGTATTTTTTTAATGGACAGGATTGCCGGTGTCAAAATACTATTTCAGATTAATCATGTTAGAAATTAAGTCAGGTTAGTAATTGTTTTTGTCAATGATAGAATTTGTATGTATCCAAGAATCTTGGATTACGAAATTTGTCAACGATATATATATATATATATATATATATATATATATATTATTTTTTTTTTTT
>Ga0099823_1005470_pt1 | contig 12690 bp, 5 predicted proteins | sample CowpearedBW_FD_76831 | JGI IMG/M metagenome (GOLD analysis project Ga0099823, IMG submission 76831) | Root nodule microbial communities of legume samples collected from California, USA - Cow pea red BW | ecosystem: Host-associated > Plants > Roots > Nodule | place: USA: California | collected... | reverse complement strand
TACATTTTATTTTATTTTTTATAAATATACTTTTATTTTGTTATTTTGTTTATTAAATTAATAACATTACAATATCATCAATTATTAATATAATTCAAAAAATGCGTACACACAGGCGCTATCATAGCGCCTGTGTTTACACTAGTTATAAATAATGTAAATTATATTTGTCAGTTTAATTTGGAAATATTGATAGAAGAAAAACATTTGTTATAAGTATTTCGGGAAAACCTTACTTGTTTAAGACTTGAAATTAGTAATCATTTAAAAAACACGTTATTTTATAACCGACTTCTATAATTAACTTCCTAAATTCCTCATGACAGTTAAATTTTAACGTAGACATATATAAATCAATATTGATAAAATTATATTAAATTAAAATATGGTTTTTAAAAATTGAGATGAAATCATTTTTCAGGATTATTTAAATAAAATTAAGTAATAATTTTACATTATAAAATTATGTTAAATTGAAATGTAATTGTTGAGAATTAATATAAAATTTAATGGAATTAGTTTTGTTGTAAATTTTTATATATTGATGAAAATAATTTAAATGAAATTGTTTATATTGAAATTTGATAACAATTTTTTATGGACATGTTTTAAGTTTCTATAAATTTTAGAATTTTTAATTGAGTTTATGATAAATTTGTGTGGTCTCTTAAGTAATTTAATTTTTTAATTGAATTGTCATTGTTAATTTATTTATGATAATAGGATGATGTTGTTATTAATTGATTAAGTCACCATGTTAAGTTGTTACCACATATCATATTTTTATAAATTTATAATTTTATATTTTTTAATTTTTTAATTTATATTTTCTAATTTTAATATTTTAATTTAAAATTGTATAATTATAAAATTATGATTTTGTGAAATATAAAATTATAATATATTTTCAAATTTTATTAATAAAAGTGTGATTTTTTTGTTGTATTTTAGTTAAAAACGGATGTCACTTTAAGTTAGAAAATTTAATTGTTAAATTTTTTGAACTACGTTTCTGTTTATAATAATCATGATACAGATGGAATAACATCTTTTATCTTGTAGATCTATTAATATAAAACAAAATATAAAGTCTTTTAATTTTTTTAATATATAATTGTTTTATATAATATTTTATAATTTATCGATATTTGTTCTAATTATCTATTATTATTAATCAGATTCAAAATGATTTTAAAAGTCTTATATTATCGTAACTCACTTTTGAGCTACATTTTGGTTACATGTAGTTACTCTTTTGAGCTACATTTTGGTTATAAAGTTGTAAGTTGTTAACCAATTAATTTTTTGTTTTCCAAAATTTTTAAAAAATTGTTTCAGTTAGTTTTGTTTTTTAAATTATAAATGGCGATATATGTTAATTTGTGATTTTTTGTTAATGTTTTCTAATTTTTAGAAAGAAGATTGTTTTTTTTAATTACCTTTTTTAGAATAATTTGTTTTACATGTGTGATATTGTGTCTATTTTTTCTTATTTCAATTTAATTTTGTATATGTTTTTTTATTTAATTTAGTTTTTTTTTTAAATAATAATATTATTTGTCTTAAATTTGAGATCAAATTTATTATTTATATAAATTTTATATTGATAATTCTTTTTTAAAAATGATTTTTCAATATATTACAATAATGTATATAATTAATATATGTTTTGTTAATCGTGATTTTTTAATAAATTTGAATCTAAAAAATATGTTATACACAATTTATACTTAATTGTTTTTCATCTTATAAAAAAATATTGATTAACAAAACATGGATTAATAATATAAAATAATTTAATATGTTAAAGTCCATGTTCTATTAAAAATTATTAGTATAACATTTATATTGATAATAAATTTAGTCTTAATTTTGATAAGGATAATATATTTTCAATAAAACAATAATTAAATGGAATAAAAGAGACATATATAAAAATTAAATTGAAATAAAAAATAGTTACACTTGAGATATTATCCTGCCATGTGGACAACAAAAAATTTTGAAAAAGATAAAAAAATCACACCAAACAGTTATAATTTCTTTTTTAATTTAATTGAGATGTTTTTTCAAAAGTTAACGGATATTAATTTATAACTTTCCCAACTAAGGATAAAGGAGTAATTAAATTTCACTTCAAATGCACAAAGTGAACTCTCTGACAGGTTATTCTATATATTGGTGAGGCAAAAAAGACATAAAAGGTATAAAATATATCCAAAATTTGTTTTATAGCCAAAGAGAAAACAATCAGGAGTTTTCTAATTAATGAATCATGAATAAACAATATTAAAAAATAACCTCAATTTTAGGTTAAGAAGTTAAATATGTTTTTATTGCCTAAATTTGAATTTTATTTGAAAATAGTTTTTTATCTAATATTTTAATACATTTTTGTCTTTGAACTTAAAAACTTAATATAATATATTTTTTACGTGTCAAACTACGTTATAGACTATATCTGATATTTGAATTAGGATATGTCAAACGATGTAAACAACTCAAACGCTAGCCCGAAACATATTTTACACATCAAAAACATTTATCACAATTAGGTTACAAGTATTATATCCATTCATTTTTCAAATTTAAAAACCAAATTGTATCAAAGTTGAAAACATAAACAAATTTCAATCTCACGTTAAAGTCTCAAGAATAAAAATATATTTAACCTAAACTAAAATTAAATTATGAAAAAAAATTGTGAGATTTTCATAATTATATGTTAATTAATTTCTTATTTTCATGTAATACTATACTTCAACTTACATTTACACTCTAACAAACTTTTTTAGTGTATGTTGCTTTTTTATTAATATATTCTATTTGAGCATAAAGATTCTCTTAATTTTGCTAGTATCAACTTTTGTAACAATACTATTTATTTTAGCAATTTGAGGAAAATATAATAATTAAGAGACATTTGTCGATTGATTTGTGAACTAAATATTAGTATACATCCATATTGTAGGCTCATTTACTTGTGATACATAGAGTTAGTTTTGTGTGTACTTTATAACACATCCACTGGAACACTTTATAGACAATCAATAATACACAATCCCATTTTTTCATGTATTTCTTTGTTTTCAACATGGTATTCGAGTCTGGTTTCGATCCAAGGACTTGTGAGTTATGTTATAATAAATTTTCTTCGTGAAAAGTCTATGATGGGTTATGTTTTAGGTGTTAAGACAAAACCGGTTAACACTAAAGTTGATAATTATACTACTTCTCCATAAATGAAACGAGTTAAATCAATAATACTAATAATAGACAAAATAATTTGAAATTCTTTTAATGCAAATATGTTTATTTGAGTTATTGTCACACTCAAATTCTAATAACAATTTCACATTTAATATCCATTTTTTTTCATAATTGTATACTTAAAGACAAAATTTCTCACGCGATTTTGAATTTGTGAATATTTAAAATATTTTGTAAGTAAATTAAATTCAAAGAAAACTTAGGATAACATTATCTTTCCAAAGTTTGTATCTCGTCTTCCTATATTGTCTTAAGTTCATGACAAATACAAAAGAGTTATACACTAAGATCAGTTATAAAATCATAAAAAACTAACTACCTTCTAAACATGAACGAATCTTATTTTAGATAAACAAAGTAATAGGATATTACAATCTATTTGTCTACTTACAAGGGCAATTATGTCATCATAAGTCTGATAAAATTTTAATGTCGTTCTTTATTTCTTTAATTATCTCGTTCCTTCGATCACAAATGTTGGTGGACGCCTACCTCCGAAATAATTTTTTTTTTTATAGGATGGTGATGAATTTTTATCTTAAAAATAAATATGACATGATCTCATTCCATCCCACCTTGACCATCCTTAGTCTCATCTTCTCTTATTATAATAATTCGTTTTACATAATTTAATATGATACATTAATTATCTTAATTATTTATATCCAAGGGTGTAGTTTAGTTGTTCAAATGTCATTGAACAATTAACTTAGCTATTTTTTTTTTTTTGTAGTTTTGGTTGTAAGATGAACTATGTATCTCAACAATCCCATGATCAATTGTTCTTTTAAAAGTTAAACCTACCACTTTAATTTTAATAGGTTAAAACATACATTTAATTATTATTTTCATTTGATTTTGTCAATTCAATCATTTTTTTTTCAATAATGTCCCAATTTTGGTTAATTTTGTTCATGTCATTTTTTCTAATAAAGCTTAAATAATTATTGACAAGTGAAAAGTGTATGTCTCATGTCAATTCATTTTTTTAATTAAAAAATGTCTACATATCAATTCATTTTTTAAATTAGAAAATGTTCATATGTCAAGCCAACATCGTGCCATGTGGTAGTAGTAATGCCACATGTCAGGATTAATGACACATGTCAGTACCACATGTTAGGTGTCGCATGTAAATGTCTTATATTTATTTTTTTTGTTCAATTCAATCACAATTTTTTCCCTTTTCAAATTGAGACAAAATTTAATTTGTATATAAATGTTCTATTGATTTTTACGTTTGACTATTTAATTGATTTTGACTTTAAAATAACATAAAATATTAAGTAGTTTATATGATTTTTAACCTCTTAAAATTTGAAATCAATGGTGTTAGTCCCCACATTTAAAATTTTCATTTTAAGTTTAACCTTAAATTGTGAATATTTTAATAAAAAATATATAACATTTATATAAAAATTAAATTTGGTCTCAATTTAGAAAAAAATAAAATTGCTCATTTTTTAAGAAAATTTAGATTGAATTGAAAAAAAAAATTATGAATACATGGAACCAAATTTAATATAAGACAGTGACACTAACACATGACATTCACACTAACAAATGTCACTGACCATGACACGTGGAACAACTAGTATCACGCGACACGATACTGACTTGACATGTAAACATATTTTTTAAATTAGAAAAACCAAAAACTAATATATATCATACAAAATTCATTGTCGTTTATTATTGAAATCACGTTTGTAAAAATGACTATGTTGAGTAAAATCGACACAAATTGAGACCTTATTAGAAGAAAAATTAAGATTGAATTGAAAAAACCAAACAATTTTTTTTATTATTTAAACCATTTCACTACTATATGTTAAATTCATAATTTACTACAAAGTCAAAATATATAATTTATAAGAAGGCACTATTTTTTTGTACTAAATAATCTAATCGTCAAAACATGTGGTTTAATAATAATGCAACCCATCCCATGTTTTATCACATGATTATTGATCAATTCCACCAAAATATTGCTATTTTGTTTATTTTGGCTTGGTCACAGAAAACATATAATTATTCTTGAATCAACCATACCATAAGACTTTTGTATATATAACATATATGTTCGAGGTTGCATGTTGATATAAATGTGTTCATTGAATGTGATTTGTGTATTTATGGTACTTTAATCTCATTTTGATATTGATTAAAAGAAACTACGATAAATAATGTGATCAAATGTGAATTTAAATTGCTCCATTGTCATTTTGTACTTTCAAGCATATATTGGATTGATTAAATTCATGGAAATGGTAAGTAAGATTATTTTCTGAAAAATAAGAAACAATAATAAAGAATGTAAAATGTGTATTTTAGGTGCTCTAAAAATGTCATTATGAAACATACATTTACGAATATCATATTCTACAACATAATTATTAGAGAGACATCTTAATTCTTCATACATATGATAGCAAACTTGATTATTTATGTGAGCATTCCACCAACTAAAATACTTAATATTATCATTTAAATATCCAATAATTTTTAAAAGAACATATATTCGCCATTAAAATTAACTTTAATAAACACAATTTAGAAAACAATAACATACACTAATAAATTTCTTATTTTTTATAGTTACACCTTACAAAAAGAAGAAAATTTAATTAGTCGAATGATATTTACTCTTGTTTCAATATGTCATATTGATATTCAATTGGAACTCAATTGACATCTTTTAAAAATAGATATTAACATGACACGTATTATAAAAATAGAAGAATGGATAACATATGATTAATTAAACACAAATTATCTATGAAACTTAAAATTGTTAAGGTTTTTCGTCCCCCATTTAAGAATTTAAGAATCATAAACTTAGGATATTGTTTTTCAAAATAGCATAAGCAAACACGATAACCCTTTCTCTCCCAATAATTTTCACCGAAGTGAACAAAGAAAAAACCTCTCTTCTTTACCCACTCTTCCCAAAACCTCACTCTCTCTTTCCAATGGCTTCCATCCCCACACTTTCTCCATCCTTACCCAAACTCTTCCCTCACTCCACACCTCATTCCAACTCCAACCACTGCACTCTTCCTCCAACCTCTCTCTTCGGCACCAGGATCACCCTCCAACGCGCCACCTCATCATCATGTTCCCTCCCCAATACCAATTGCCGTGCCACGTCAGCAACGGTGTCGTTTAGCCTCCCCTCCCCGTAAGTTTCTCTCTCTGCCAACGCCCCTGAAACCTTCCCACGCTGATGGGTCTCTCGAATTTCCTTCTGGGTCGTCTCGCACTGCTGAAAGTTTCCACCTTTTTTTTTGTTTGCAGGAAACCCCTTTCTGACGCGCCAGAGAAAACCCCAAAGTGAGTTTGTTGTTGTTGTTGTTGTTGCTGCTGCTGCTGCTGCTTTTGTTGGCGTTTACCAGTGTGGTAATTGGTTGTGTGTGTTTATGTGTGTTGAGGGTTGTGTTTGGTTCAGGTGGTCGGCGAGGGCTATAAAATCGTATGCAATGGCAGAATTGGAGGCGAGGAAGATCAAGTTTCCCAACACGGGAACCGAGGCTATTCTGATGGGGATTTTGGTTGAAGGTTTGTTGCAATTGGTGTTTTTCAATTTCAGTTATAGCCATGAAAACTAGTGCTTCTATCTTTGAATGCATTTTGTTTAGATAAATTTTGGCTCCTACAGCTGCAATTTTGGACCCCATAAACGTTTAATTGCACGTTTAGTTCACTGCTAATAAGTTGTCATATGTGTGTTAGCAATGTTATATCTTTAATGATAAGATTTGTTATCACACAAAAACAGAATAAACTCTCGCATATGTTATCACTGGAAACACTTCAGCATTTTCTTTTAGCAATGAGATGATATATTAATGTTAGACCAAAATTGTTGAATTTTTCGGAGTACCAAATGTGCTCTTAGTTTTTTGTTAGGACCAAGATTGCACATAGAAGAAACTACGGAGATAAACAAGCGGATTTAAGCCTAAATCTTTTCACACTTACATAGGTGACAAAAAATAAGATGGTAAAATGAAAATTAAGTTGTTTTTGTAAAGCTGTATTCAACTTTACAAGAGAGGTTAAGTGATTTTTTTTTATAAATGTTTAGTGCATAAGTTGATTTAACTTACAAGAGAATTTATTTTACTTCTTAATTTCTTTTTCTCTTTAGTGCTTATGAAGAAAGTTAAGCATTGTGTTGCATGGGTATCAGTAAAGATGCAAATTATCTTTTTTGAATAGTCATTGGGGGTTAGAATTTATTTTTCTGTTTTATCCTTCCAAATGAGTTATGGGTTCAACAATAATATATCTCTAGACATACTCAAGTTTTCATTGAAGATAATCATTTACTTGTGGCTTCTCCCTCTATGTTTCATATTCATGGTTGTCTGTCATTATAACTTCAGATGCTGTGAAACCTAAACCAAATTTGCCTTTCAAAGTTTGGCACTAGAATCTACTTCGTTTCTTGTAGTTGAAATAAGTTTGGCACTAGATCCTGCCATTTGAATTCCTAAAGGTATTTTGCCTTCTTGAGCACTTAATCAATTTAAATGTTGCTCTGGCTTTGTGCCTTTTGTATACCCTTATGATGCACGGATACAATACAAATATCCAATACATGTCGTATGACTATTCGTCTAATCTTAAAGAAGATAGGATACAATATGTTAGCATGTGTTCAAAGTATATATTTATGAAAATATACAATTCACAAAATCATTATTATATATAAACCAAATGTATATACAAATAGTGAGAGTGAGATTTGCTTCTACCAACATTGCATGTTTTTTAATAAAGTGGTAATTAAATATCAAATCCTGAATATGATTTCATGGAATAAATCACATAAGTTATATATTTTATGTATGTGTAACTCGAGAATTCATAACAAGGGATTATTAGCTGTACCAATAAGCAAAAGTTCTAACTTCTAAGTACTCTTTATATGTATATTAAGCACTCTTTTATTCTTAATTGCTGACACTTTACAGATACCTTAAACCTTGGCACCGATGCATTGGCCTGATGAATGTATTGGTCCATCATAATCATTTTTGTTTTTTCTTTCAGGAACAAGTAGAGCTGCTAAATTCTTAAGAGCTAATGGAATTACACTTTTCAAAGTACGTGAAGAAACTTTAAATCTACTTGGCAAATCTGACTTGTATTATTTCAGCCCTGAACATCCTCCTCTGACTGAACCAGCCCAGTTAGCCCTTGAATGGGCTATTCAGGAGAAACTGAAATCAGGTAAGCATGGTTTTTACAAATGATCATAAGCTAGATTCATTGTTCCATTTGGGATTTTCGTTTTTCAAACATTTCCATTTGTTAGTTACTTATTGCATGTAATGAATCCATTGGTGCATTTGCGTTGCCAAGTAGAATGAAGCTGTGCCTCTTTTGATATAGAAAGATGCTGAAATATGAAAATTAATTTTAAATGAATTTGCAAACTGTTTAGGGACTAAAAACATGATTAACCTTAATGGTTGTATAACTTTGTGCCTCATCCTTGTCCAGTTTTGCTTGCCTAATGTATCTACAATATGACCTTGTGATGTTGCATTTCTACAGTGTTGATCTTGCTCTCTTATGATCTCACTCAATTTCTTGTGTATTTACTGAAATTATGTTATAAAATGTAGGTGAAGGAGGAGAAATAAACGTGACACATATGCTTCTAGGAATTTGGTCACAAAAAGAATCAGCAGGTCAAATAATTTTGGCTTCTCTGGGTTTCGATGATGAAAAAGCCAAAGAACTTTCCAAAACAGTAAGTCTCCTTTTTTTTGCTTTGGCTGGCTAACACCTTAATGTGTTAATGTACAAATACGGTTTCTGTGTTTGCAGATTGATGGAGATGTTGATTTGAGTTTCAAAAGGCAAACATAAAAAATTTCTTGTTCTAATGGTTGTTTCCAAACACTGTGTTGTACTCCATTTTGGAGATGATGCATTTCTTATTCTTTTTTAATTCATACAAGTTTTGTTGAGGTCAATTTTTAAGCAGTGTGTGATGGTGGAAAGGCAATCACACACTGTATCATCTCTGCCTCGTAACTTTTCACCCTTTTTGACTTCACATTGTATCTCTGTACAATTTTCCTAACAGCGTTCGTTATGAAATTAAACTTGTAATGAACCCTCGAAGTATCTTATATAATCTGTGAAAAAAATCATTGATTTGTTTCATGCTTAGCCAACAAGAAAGTAATCAGATGAGGTTCAATGATCCTCATCGATATGACAGAGAAATGATAGAAAGCATAAATCACCCATACTTTGGATGTAAAATTTTCTATGTAGATGCACATAAAAATTGTTGTTGTTGGTTAATCAATGTTGCTTAACTAAATCTACCATAGGAGCAAGTGAAGTGATATTGCAATATAAACGTAGTTGTTTAAGGAAAACAAATATTTTGAACAAGTGATAATGCTTCAAGTATTAATCTATGATCGAGTATGAAATTTATGAAATAAAGTTAAATGTTTGTTATAACAACTTTGATTTTTTAGAATATTTAAATATGTGGTATTATATGGTTTACAAAAGTTAGGATAAATAATTTATAAATTATGGATGATATAAGATTCATTTGAAATTTGAGAAATCGAACAAGTAAACATGTCCCCTTTTTTGTAAAGAGAATTTAATTTTTAAATTAAGTCGAGATATTATTTGGTTCTCTTTAATTCTCAATTTGTGAAATTTTGATTTCTGGTTGAGCACATTACAAGCTTTTATTTTGTTAAACATGTCATTGCGCATGGTAATACTGTTATCATTTAACGGTTCAGATGATATCAGATGTAAGCAAATCAATCATATAAATGCGTACATATCAAATTTAAAACTAATATATACACTAATGTCTATGTCTAAATATAAAGAATTATTCATATAAATACACATATCAAATTTAAATCTAATATACATGTTAATATCTATATATAAGGAATTGTTATGAATTTAAATTTTAAATTGAGTAAAACTGAAGAAGTCATTTTAGTGATTTTCTCTCAAAAAATTCAATAATAATTTTCAGTCCTCACATATATATTCTAAATTTATCATTTAAATGAAAACTTTTCAAATTGAAATAATTTTTTCATCAATTTTACTGTTTTATTATATTTAATTTGTTTGTTTATATTTAATGATTTTTTCTTCAATTACTGTTTTTCTAGATTTAATTATTTTTAATCATAAAATTACTTATAAAATAAATAAAAATTATTAATAGAATTATATAAATTATTGATATTAAATTTTGTAATCATAATAATTTTATAATCATAATAATTTTGTTATTTTTTATTATCATAACCTCATTTTCATATGCATAATATAATAAATATTATTATCACTATTTATAAAAATAATTATGTTTTTTACTTACATTTCATAATTTATAATAATATATAAAAATATTTTTTTTACATTTTATAATTCTAATTTTATATTTTATAATATAATTATTTGTTAAATTTTTAAAAAATTAACTTGTTACTTTCGTTCTTATAAAAATATTTATCTTTATCAAAAATTATTATTATTTTTTTCATTCATTTTATTTTATTTTTAATAAATATAAATTTATTTTATGTATAAACTTGAAAAGCATGTGTAATAATTATACAATGTCACTAATTTTCTTTTCTTGTTAAATTCTTCAAAACTATTTTCCAGCCAAACTCAAATTCTTTTTCCCTCGCCGCGGAGAGTGAACTACACAGACAGATATCAGAGCGAGGGGACACAGAAACACCAGTCCCGCCGAACCTAAACCCTAATCGAGGGTTTAAGCTCCAACATAACCCAATCCTTTTTCTCTTTAACAGTTTCTGTTCCGGATTTCAATCTCGCGCGTCTACTTCAACCATGAGTTTCGCGGCGTACAAGATGATGCAGTGGTCCACTGGAATCGAGAATTGCGCCGCCGGCTTCCTCACGCACTCACGAGCCGACTCCGTTCCGCTACAGACCGACGACCTAGACACCGAGTGGCCCTCCCGCCCCAGCCGCGTCGGCCCCCTCCCCAACCTCGTCGTCACCGCCGCCAACGTCCTCGAGGTCTACGCCGTACGCATCCAAGAGGACCAGCCGAACAAGGCCGCCGACCCTCGTCGCGGCACTCTCCTCGATGGAATCGAGGGAGCCTCCCTTGAGCTCGTGTGCCACTACAGGTTTCGCCTCTTTCCGCTTATCTGTTCTGGAGTTTGAATTGTGCTTAGATTAGTTCATTTTTGAGAAATTATAATTGGCGATTATTTCCTCGAGACCATACATTTTTAAGCTGTGTAGGGTAGTGGTGTGAATTTGCAGCGGCGACCAACCAACGAGGTTGCATTCCCGTCGAGAGAGGTGCTCACTTAAGTGTTTGTTCACTTGTTCTGGAGTCTGCATTCTGATTATATTAGTTTATTTAAAGAAATAGTAAAAATAGCGATTACTCAGAAATGATCTGGACTAGGCATTTGAGCTGTGGTAGTTGTATGGACTTGCTGGAATTTAGAATGTTTAGTGCCAATAGTGGCTGGGTTGATTATAGGGTAAGGGGTTCATTTCTATAATGTGTCGAACAACTGACAAGGGTTCCGATTGCAATTGAGAGAGCTGCGCACATTTAGTGTTTTGTTCACTTGTTCTGGAGTCTGAATTGTGATTGGATTAGCTTATTTTAAAGAAATAGAAAATAGCGATTAGTTTCTTGGAAATGATCTGAACTAGACATTTGGACCATGATTGTTGCGTGATTTGCTAGAATTTCATGGGAGGGGTTAGTTCTCCTGACAACGTGGCAAACGAAGGTTTGATTTTCCATCGAGAGAGGTTTGTCACATAGAGTTTCTGACTGTACTCAAATATGGTTGTGTACATATATGAGAAATTAGAAAGAAAACTGTGGTCCATAAGATAGTTTTTGTTTTGTAGCTATTTTTTAGTTCTTGTTTGCAATTGATGGTACATTGTGGATTGAGTAGTGGTGATTTAGTATGTGATAATTTTATGTGATTGGTTAATGTTGCAGTGATGTAGATTTGGTTTGCAGCTTTGTTATTTTGCTGAATTTACTGTTGCAGTTAAGGGGAGAGGCTGTGAGGATTTAGTGGAATTCAGGGGTTGGGTCTTGTGGTAGCTATGACGTGGCAGATCGAAGTTTGAATTGCTCATGTTCACATTTAAAGTTCAACCCTGCTGCAAACAAGATTGTATGCAAAGCAGTACACCCACAATGTTATCGATATCAGAAAATATTGGGAACACCTAAAAGTCCTCTACAAAAATATATCAGGAGCCATAATAGATTACAGTAGAAGCATCACAGACAAAAGGAAAATACAGTATATGCATACAAATATGTTTGGGAACTCATCTTGATTAGAGATAAGACTAAATTGTAGTATATAAGTAGGTGTAAACCTC
>Ga0099823_1005469_pt1 | contig 12690 bp, 9 predicted proteins | sample CowpearedBW_FD_76831 | JGI IMG/M metagenome (GOLD analysis project Ga0099823, IMG submission 76831) | Root nodule microbial communities of legume samples collected from California, USA - Cow pea red BW | ecosystem: Host-associated > Plants > Roots > Nodule | place: USA: California | collected... | reverse complement strand
GCTCCTCCTTTTTTTCTGCTTCTCACAGTTAATATTAATGGATTCTTGGTCGCAGTTCAGAGTCTTCAAATAAAGATAATGCTAAAAAAATACTACTACACCCAAAGTAGCAAAATAATTCAAAAATTTCCTTTTTTTTTAATTATGTACAAATAAAATATGTATGAATATCCCTAGTATGAACATTTAAGAAAAAAAAAATATAATTTTCTGTCTATTACTGTCACTACTCTAGGAATTTCAACTGCCCATACATTTATCTATTTATTTCTATATTACAGGTTACAATATTTGAGAAAAAAAAGAATTCCGGCTCAACAATTTTTTAAGTGGACCTTCAACTAATTTTTAGTGGAAAAGCATAATTCAATGGAAATACATATTGCCAACATAGTAAAATTGGAACCATTAGATTTTTCGTTTCTTTCGCAAAGTAAATCCCTGTTATATATAATATTCGGTTGGTCAAACAGAGTGCAATGTTTTAACTTCTGAATTTTTATATTGTATTTCAGAAAATGCATAAATCCTTAAAATTACAAGTTTTAGGTAACTAGTGTTGATCAGGAACAATTACCCATTACAGAAGTTATATTCTGTGCACATGATTTCTACCTAACTTTAAATTCATACATAAGTGTTGTAGAGCAAAAACACAACTTTGGGATGAAAAATAGGATCTCGTGTTAACTGAAGTCGTGTGGCAGAAGAGCAACTTTCAAGTTTTTTTCGCATGGGCGCCACTTGAAGTTGTATGAACAGATAATGTCTTCCAATTTTTTTAAGAAAAAGGAAAGTCGTATGCGATGTGGAAAAATTTGTAAAAGCAAAATATGCGGTTGGAAATAAAAAAAGAAAAATAATATCTTATCACCCAAAGTACACCTACCTTACTATCCATTATAATGATATAATAATATTTATTAAAATTTTAAATTAAAAACATATACTAAATATTAAGTTATATATGTGATGGGTGATAACATATCACCACCCAATAAAAAGATTGGGTGGGAATAGCAGAACACTAGATATTGTGGTAGGATGGGCTTGTAAGCCCTTGGTTGGACCGTGTTTGGGCCTGAAAATATACTGTGCCAGTTTTTAAAAAGAAGTATATTAGATTAGTGTGATTTCGGGTTTGGTTTTTGCGTGTTTTTGTTTCCTCGAGTAGCTTCAACTATTTACCGCCCCGCCGGAGAAGGAGAAGAAGGATCTGTGTCGTGTTGTGTCGCCATGTCTCGGGTAATCAAACGCCGTCTCTCTCTTTCTCATTCCTTCACTTATGATAATTATCTCCGATTTCTTTCTCGTCTTCCTTAGCTACGGTTATTGAACCCTAACCCAATCGATCTCGGATCAATGTAGTCGATTTTTAGGGATTTCTCCATTGTTATCGATCTAATTTTGATTGCTCTCCTTTTTCCTCGTTGTTTTTGTCTTCGGGCGGATTTCTTTTTTTTTTCTTTAATTTGTTGTTACGGCACGGTTCTGTTTGCTTATGCATCGTCGCAGTGAATTCGAATCTTAGACTTTGTGTGGTTTCGCAGGTTGACAACAGAAATTCCTCAGCCGCCAAGCGTGCCAGGACTGATGGTGCGTCGTGCCTTTTCTGTTTTTCTTTTTAACTGTGATGTTTATGGATACTTCAACAGTGTTCCTTACACTGGAAGTTGAAATTATCGTGCGTGCGTATTATTTTACATTCTGCTATCAATTTATGCACCAGTAGCCGTTGTCGCAATGGCTAATTTCCACACCCTCCATTATGTTGTGCTGCTTTTTTATACTGCAATCTGATTGTGTGGTGATAAAACTGAGCTTGGGTGCATTTTGATTGGTTTTTGTTTGTAGGTAGCCGTAGGGAAGATGATTGGACTTGCCCCAGCTGTGGTAATGTCAATTTCTCTTTCAGGACAACTTGTAACATGCGTAATTGCACTCAACCAAGGCCAGCTGATCATAATTCGGTAAGATATTATATGTAACGTCACCGTGATATTTTTTGAAATGTATTTGAATCTCGCAAATGATTTAAGGTTAGTTTATTTTATGACAAATGTCATCGATAGCATTGTTGGTAGACTATTGGTTTTTTCTCTCTTTTTATGCTCTCGTTTTACTGGTATTTCTTATGGTCTTTTCTTTTGTATTCCTACTTTATTTAGTCTTTCGTTCCCAAATAAAGGAGAATGTGGAGGGTATAGTAATCAAATGTTCATGCATGCAGGCAAAGGACAGACATGTAGTTGTTTTTATTTTGTTTTCTTCTAGAGCTACTTTTTTAATCAAATTTTTTTATCTATCCCAGAAATCTGCTGCCAAGCCTCTACAAGCTCCACAGGGTTATTCATCTGCAGCTCCTTATTTAGGTTCTAATGCTCCATCTTCTATATATCTTAGTGTCCCACCATATGGGTCTTCTCTGTTCAATGGATCATCAGTTCCTCCCTATGATGTTCCATTTTCTGGAGGATCAGCATATCACTACAATTATGGTAGTCGCCTTTCTGCTGGAAGTCCTTATAGACCATTGCATTTATCTGGACCTGCACCCTACACCGGTGGGCCAGTGATGGGAAATGGTATGTTCTGTTTCTTGTTTTTTGTCATTGAAGGCGACGAAGTTTCTTCAATTGGATGGGCGTAATGAATAATCAATTGGAACTTCCTCATGTGTTGATAATGATTGAGTTAATGTTACATAAATCTTGCTTCTTTGATTCTGTTATGTTATTTCTCTCTCTCTTTTGCTTTTCTCCTTTTGGGTAATATTACCTTTTTGATTGGGTATTTTCTTGCAGGTGGGATCTATGGAATGCCCCAACTGTTGGATCGCTATGGCCTGGGTGTGCCTATTGGACCTGGGACAATGGTATGAGGCTGTAAGCTAAAAGATTAAAATCAATTCTATATAACTTCAAATGGCAGGAACAACGTTGTTTTATTACTGTCTGTCATCAACTGAATAATCTTATGTCAAGTTATGCATTTGTTTGTTCATTGTAAACAATATTAGTGAAAGCTAGATATTTGTTTTTTCTATTGTGTTACAATCCCAAGTCATTATGGTCTTAACGATCTGCATTTAGTTTTTCATGGTAACAGCTTAGGGATCATGCATACATGGTCAATCAATTGTATCTTACATTAAAACAAATTACTGTACGCTCATTGTTTTTCATCTTCAAAGCTGGATTTGATCCCTTGTCAGCTAATGAATGAAGCTATAATTTGTAAATTGTGTAATTTCATGGATTTTGTTGCAAAATTTGATGTAATATTCATTCTTTCCTGGGCAGGGTGCCAGACCTGGATTTTTTCATGATGATAAGTCTCAGAAAAAAGGTACGGGTTTGTTATTCATAGTCTTTGTCTATTTATGTTCAAATGGAAATTGATGTGGTATTATTGTTCCCATCCCCACTTCTCGAATAGATGCAACTCGTGACAATGACTGGACATGTCCAAAATGTGGCAATGTCAATTTCTCATTCAGAACTGTCTGCAACATGAGAAAGTGCAACACACCTAAACCCGGATCTCAGGTTTGCTGCCTTTGTTTCTGTTGTGGGCATATTTGTTGTGATTAACTTTTACATCCTGGAAAATTTGATGTTTAACATTTTTGTATAAATGATGATTAAAATTGTTGGATGTGATCGTTGGGCTGCAGGCCTCAAAGTCCGACAAAAATTCTAGTAAGTATCTTCTGTCATGACACATTTCTGTCATACTTGAATGATGTCATTATCTTATACAAGAGTAACATTTGTTAATTATGTTTCTTTGTGTTCGCCATTCAGAGCAAAAGATGCCTGAGGGAAGCTGGAAGTGTGAAAAATGTAACAACATAAACTATCCTTTCAGAACCAAGTGCAACAGACAGAATTGTGGTGCTGACAAGCCTGCTGAGTCTGATAAATCTCCTTCACCATCTGCTGATCAGAATGATCAGGTTTGTTGTCTAAAATGTTTTGATTTTGTTAACCTTCATTTGTTGTTGCAACAGTTGTTGGTTTTCCAAGAGCAGCTTTGTGACATGATGAGCATTTTCAAATTGCAATCTGTTGTGAAGTTTTCTTTTAAGTGGATTCTAAGGAAAAGCTTCAGTTTTGTTTCCTTTCATTTGAAACCTTTTTATTACACCTTTTCAGTTTCTTCCTATCTATCCGTTGCAATCTTTAATTTGCAATTATTTACTGTTCCAGTGAGTACTAGGACATGTTTGAGGGTTGAGAAGGTCCAGAGTTGTCATCAAGAATTGCTCAGTTTCGGTGTCTGACAGTCAGTCTTGTCGTCCTCTATGTTGCAGCAGTTGTCAAGTCACTCACCTTCTCAATATGTGTCAAGTTGTTGTATTAACTGAGATGGTATTTTGGTCTTTGTGGATTGTTATGATGCATGTGTCAGCCAACTTTCCTGGCACAAAGGTTATTGCAGTTTCCAGTTTTAAGTTTTTGGTTCATGAATGTCTGTGTTTAAGTATTACTCTAGATGCCTCAAGAATATGAAGATTCTGAGTTTTTAGATTTATTAGGTGGCATTTAGTTTTGGGTAGTAGATGAAAGTGTCTTCCTAACATACCACTTAGGATATGTGCATCAGTATTTGTTACAGAAGCCATTTTCTCTCATGCTATTGCTTGAGCTACATGGATGATTCATGTCGTGTCGTTGAATTAAAGTTGGCGGTAGATTATTTAGTTGTTTTTTTTAGTTTCATTTAGACAAGCTTTCCTAGCCCGATAATATTTTAGGGTTTTGGGTAATCTTTTATGTACCTTGAGTGCTAATCTTCGTGTTTCTGGTATCTCACTCTTACATTTTGTTTCGCTACTCTAATATTTGGTGGATGTCAAGTAGGTATCTGTTGTCCTTTATGAATCGTGTCAATTGGGCAATTTAGTAGTCCATCGGAATTATTCTCTGAAATCATAGTTCGCGAATTTGTGTAAAAGTTAGTATCTGAATTTATGACTAGCATCACGGTAGTCATTCTTTTAGCCCATAGCCAAGAAGGACTTGTTTGATAAAGGTTTTGTTAATATAGACTAGAATACATTAACAAAATTCAACGACCAGCTGATGATTTCAAGGATGGACTTAGATGTCTATAAATATTTAAGTATTCAGTGTAGTGCTGCTTCGTACGAATCGGACCATAAATCCATGCAGAGGATGGTTGGGAGAAGAGATGAAGTAACCTGATATTGTACTCCCAAGAAGCTTTCAATATGCTTTATTCTAGAAGCACGTCGGACTTTGACGAATGATTGGTAGGAAGTCTGCTAGTAGGGTGTTCTTCATTGCTGGGTCTCACTACGTTAGCTGCATTTTTGTATTTAAAAGTAACCTTGATTTGAGTTATTAGGATTAAATTTTACCCATAACTTAGAATGTCGTATAACTTTTGGCCTGCATGAGGCTCATTAAATCACAATCCATTTTACCTCCTTTTATCTAATTTAATTTTTGGTTCGTTCACATTTTTAGTTTGTTCAATTTGATTTTTATAAATAATAAAATGATCAATTAATCACTTTAATTTAAAAGTTGTAATGACTTCTTCAAGGTTTAATCAAGTTTTCGATTTTAATAATGCAATTGTATGGGTAATTCCTGTAAGTTTAGATCCTTTATAGTTTGTGCCATTTGGATGTAAAGTTGAGATTGAATCCTTGAAAGTTAAGGAATATGATTCAGATTAAATTGAACGAAATATCTAAATAATGGAAATTAACAGGTAATTAATTGTAATATTTTTATTCAATTTTAAACGATGATATTGAAGAAGCCTACACTATAAGTTGTTTTAAGAAATGCTGACGAGTTGCGTTAACAATGGAAATTGATATCAACTCGAAAAAAGAATCATACTGCACACCTTTGTAAGTAGAACGGATAAAACCTAAAAGAAATGAGATACTGTTATGTTATCTCCAGTAAGTTCAAGTTGGGGTGTTAAAAGTTTTCAATGGAATTTGCTAACGATATAAATGATTAAAAATGAATTGAGGGTTGCCATATTCCTTGTTCTGTCGATGGAAATTCGTAGAACTTCAAGTTTATTAACATGTGGTTGAAGCTTACAGACCTCGAAGCGTATTTTATTCCGACAGCTGCTCATAAATAGGTTCAGGTTTAATTGGTTTGAGACATTCTTATTTACATTCTACAGAAATACATGTATCTGAATTCATACTAGACTTAATTAAATGGATGCTCTTTCAATATGCAAATATCATTAGAATATGAAGATTCATGATTAGAAGTGGAAGTTAAATGAAAAAAAAAACATTTAAAGGTGATGGGCATGCACTGTAACGATAGTTCAAATTAGATGGGCGCAGTCTGGTACAATATGAAATGTATCGAGAGTTTTCAACAAAATTCAGAAAATGGAGTGAACGTGCACAACGAGCAATCAGTTCGTTTAATCTCCATTAAAAAATGGACGCAAAATAAGGAGAGAAAGCAGGCTGGGATGTTGAAGATGTAAGCATTTGAAGGAGAGCATTGCATTGATCATTCCAGATGGTTGCATGGAAAAGGCGAGTCATAGGGTGCACTCAACAGCTGAAAGTCTTGAAAGCGATTGTTGGCATCACAGTCTGAGAATGAGATACACATGCTCATGGTGGAAGGGGATGGTTGTTGTTGATGATCAGTGTGCCAATATTCTGAAGAGGAAGCAAGTGGTAAACGCTGTTGCTGGTGCGTCATCGAGTGTGTCATAGACTGATTAATGCCACTTGTTCGAGAGGAGCGTTCCAGGGATAAGAACTTAGTCTCATATGGACCCCATGAATTGCTTGACAGAAGAGAGAGAGCACGGTTAACATCTTGTGCACCATTCGGATCACACGAACTAATGGAATTGGGATCTTCTAAACCTGCAATAACAACAATTCTATCAACACTTAACAATAATAATCATCGTTTCACCCAACACTTCATATTAAGAGGTCAACAACAACAACAACCTGGAACAATAGTCTTAGCTGCTATACTTCTGGATGTTAGAAGGCCACTGTTATCATCAGAAAACATAGACACAATACTGGGTATCTTATCGAAGCCTTTTGCGGGCTTCGGAAGAAAATCTTTTGTCTGGGGGAGCTTGCTGCTGTGCATATCCTGCCAGACCATGTTTGTAGCACTTCTTGAAAATGCAAATGGGCTCATCATTTGCCTCCCATCTGCAAAGTATTCAAATGTAAATTGTGCTCTTGAGGTGACTGACACCACTCAATTATGAAAGGAACCAAACTAACGGGGTTTCTTGTTTACCTACCACATGCTTTGCTTCAATTAAGTGTGTGCCCTGTCTAGTTTCCTATCACTCGCCCACCGTACTGTGTTTATGCCTTTTACAAGTCATAGTTCATCATTTTTTTTACTATGGTTCTATTTATATTACTTTTTTATAAACACAAGAAAAAAAAAGATATTTAAAATGAATTCTCTTTATTTACAGCTCACAAGTTTCCAAGAGAAGTTGAAATAAACTCTAAGTACATAACAGAAACACTATAGGAAAACATGCAACTGTCGCTAGCTGGAATCAGTTGTGATCATACAAAAATGGGAATTTGTAAATCGCCGAAAAAGAAATTTCTGATAACATGGTTACGATAAAGGAAAAATGGGTCAGATTCTGCACACATTCACCAAATTTTGTTCCCCATATGTTCATATTTTTTACCACAAGTTTCATTCTCATAATTCTCCCAGAAACATTTCATGATATGTTCTACTATGCATCCATAATAATAAACTGCAAAACCAGACCAAAGAGCAAGGGAAAACCAGTGTATTTTCCAAGAGAAGGGAGTGTTTTTGTTATACCATAAGGCGACGAAGACAAAGCTGATGGATTTAACTGGACTGAGTCAGGCTGTGGTTTGCGACGCCTTGCATTATGATCTGAGAGACGTTTTCTGCAGCTTCTTTTTTTGTCATCAAACTCTGACAGAGCATGGAACCTTCAACAACATAATTCATGGGAAAAGCTTAAACCAATTTATCTGATATGACCGACAAAGACAGCCAAATCTTTATTTTAACTGATATGTGTCTGAAAAATGTTATTTTTACTCCATGTCATTTTCTTCAGAACAATCAGAATTTTACTGAGATTTACCTGCTACATTGCTGGCAAAACCGGCGCTCCAAACCAGCTACAAGCACCTTAGGGGATTTGGAATGAGCTTCACACACTCTGTGTTTGCGATGGTAATCTTTAGCAGAAGAAAGGTCAAGGCCACAACCTTCCACCTGGCAGCTTGGATGCTGCAAATTCTGACCACTGGTTTTATATTTCTTTCCTGAAGAAATTGGAACCTCAAAAGAGGGTTTCTTGGAATCACTTCCTGCGCATACATCCTCAAAGTACAACCTTTTTCCAAGCTTCAGAGTTAGCAGAGGTTCACCAGAGACCGGAGAAGGAACTGCTGATTGAGAAGTTTCAACTGGGCACAGTTCTTTCTTCCCAGTGGAATCATCCTGAGAACCTTCCAGAGTCAACACCGATGCCTTGCTATCCCCATTTGACAGTGAATTGTTGGAAGCTGATTTTGAGCTCCTTGGTGAAGAAGCATGTACTAGTTCAGACCCAGAACATGCACTCCCACCTGATGGATAAAACACCCCAACATTGATTTCTCGATCTGCTTCGTTGCTGCTACAATCAGTTGTTGGTAACCTCGGATTTTCTGTTGCTTTTGTATTGAAGAAGAATAAGTGCTCCCAGTCCCATTGTCCGAGAGATTTTGTATTCCACTCCATCATCACAAGTCCTTACAAATTCATATACAAATGCTCACTGTGATCTGCAAACTACAATTCAAATCAAAGGTAAGTGCTAACCGCTTTAGTTTCTTCAGAAGCAAAGAACAAGCATACAAGATCTTATGAAAGAAATTAAACTAGTACAAGAAAGAACAAAAACTAGAATAGTGTTTGGCAGAAGCAAAGGGCACAAAGAATACCTGAATAAATGTAGTGGACGCATGATCATATTAATAATACAATAATTGTGAACGGACCAATAATTCATAAAACCTAAGAACAGCTAATTCTTAAGGGTAGTAAACATAGAAATCATCAATCTTTCAAAGACAACATTAAAACTAAAATCACTTGTTCTAGCCCTATGTCGGATGGATTTCCAGCAAGACCAGATGCAGAAACAAACCAGAGATTTAAACAAGAATAGAAAATATCTTGGCAGCAAACAAAAAAGTACTTAGCAAATAGCAAGTTGTAATGGTAAGTAAGCAAGTATAACATTGAAAGTGTAAATCAGTTTAACCATACATTTTACCAAAGGCGAACTCCTAACCTGAGATGCTCCTGGGGGAATTATCTTATTCAGAATAACCAAAAGAAAGAAGCTAATTACACAAATCAAACAAATCCGTGGACTCCACAGTGTTCTGCAAATCCCGTCCATAACTTTACAGACAGATGAGTGGCTGTATTTTAGTGTTGCAAGACTTCTCAGACTGATATCAACCAGTCCCCACCATCAAAAATAAAAATAATAATAATAATAATAATAAAGGTGAGTTATTTATCTGTTTCCCTCTTTGAAATTTGTACTAACTTCCCACGCAGTCAATTTGTGGCACTGCATTATTTTTACCTCCAGAAATGTAACCTCCACAGTGAACATTGTGAAGGGCATTTGATGGTTTATTCATTCATGGCAATAACAAAAAACGGTAACAATCCCTATTGATGTGATATGCAAGGCAATGGATTGCACCTAGCGATGTGATGTGTTTAACCCTTTAACTCTTCCTACAAGTGTGTACTTACCACCAAAACTTCCCTTTCAACATGGGAAACCTTCAGATTCCAATAATTCACATTTATCACAGCAATGTCAGGAGTCGGTCATTGAATGAGACCCCACAACAGCAACAACCCAACAAATCATGACTTCTTGACTTATCAGAACATCCAACACTCTGGCCAACACATCACAGTTTAGGCCCTTGTTTTCGTTAACACAGAATTAAGGCCAACAACCTTGCCTCCAAATCATAAATGCAAGAACCTCCACTTTTAATCGTCCCCAAAAACATATGTTACCATGAACCAATCGATATAAACCCCATAAAAAGAATATATTTTTTTCCCTTAGCTCAAAATATCTGAGGAAAGTGGAGTAAAAAAGAATGTTATTCTGGATTTTCAATGTAATTGTTAACAGTATACATGATGGTTTTGATGCTGTAGTCTAAGCCCTTGTGGAGCCGATGTCAATTCATTAGGTTATATAGGAGGGGTCTCTTTTCTTGGGACTTAGCTAGTACATTAAAAAGCCTTGGTCCCCATTTCCCCTCAAAAAGCACAAGGTTTTTCTTCCTTTTCTTGTTTTTTGCATGAGCAATTTCATTAAGAAAAAAACACAGAGGCATCTATCTCAAGCTTTCAACAATCCCACTTTCCCAAGAAAATGATAAACCCACAAAAGTGTAAAGAGTAAGAGAGATGAAGAAACGGGAAACCCCCCAAAAAAAAGCATCTTTTTTTCATGGGCTAAGCCAAAAGTCCAGCCTCACATTGTGAAAGGTTTCAGAAAAAGGATGTTGCAATCTGACTCTACCACAAAAGGAAATCACAGTAAAAAGCAATAACAGCAGCACAACAGGAACAACAGTAGCAGTAGCAGCAGCAGCAGCACTCATAAACCTCACCCTAACATTAACACCACTAATTAATACCCATCACTAAAAAAAATTACCATAAAAAGAAAACCTCCATGTTGGTATCACTTTTGTTCCAAGTTCTCATCTTTAAACCACAAGAGTGGAAATGGGAAAAGCTGCAATACCCACTTGATCCGTGGTTCTTCCTCTACTCATAAGAAGATGAACCATAAATGGGCGTGGAATGAACAAGTTAGTGAACCACCAAAAGGGTTTCCTTACCTGTCAACACAGAGCTCGAGGTGTGTGTTTGTAAGCTAAATCAGGAAAAGCAGCAGATAACAAACTCAAAACCAGTGGTCTTTGTTTCCTTTTCTGACTCTTGTGCCGTTTTGCTTTTGCAAATCAAATTTAGGAGACTCGCCTAAACTAAACACAATAAGAGAGAATTTGGTGTGGTTAGTGAAATTGGTACAACAATAAAATAACCTCAAGAAAATGTGAGAAATTTGAAATTATCCAGCCTTTGGATTTTGATTTCAAACACACTCTAAGCATTCCATTAGTATTGATTACCGTTTATAGCGACATAAACACAAACAGCTGAACCTGAGCATAGCATGTACTCTTCTTCGTACAACACATCTCACAAAACACAACCAACAACCACAGTGTGTGTTCTTTTTGCACTGGACTAAACAATAATTTTTACTTTTATTATTACATTTATTATTTTATCTTTTACTGTATACAAAAACATTGGTATTATATATTCAAATGGTAGGATCATTTTCTGAAACAAATAGGTTAACTCGTTCTGCTCTATAGGGGACAGCTCAGACTCAGCATAAAAATGGACACATTTTTCATGAAAAAGAAAACCAATCAAACAAGTTGTCTGTATCTTCAATTTCTTAAAATTCACTGGAATTAACAAAAAAGTTATATTTCTTCTACCTTTTGGTCAAACAGAGTGCAATGTTTTTATTTCTTTCTTCTTCTGTTCCCTATTTGGCTTTGTGATATTTTAATGAAGGCTAAACTGAAAGAGAAGTAAGAATGAGACTATGTTGTTGAGCCCTATGTGCTGGTGCCTTGGTTGAAGAGAATTAGTATTATTAGTGTGAATTGGAATTGGAGTTACCTTGGTGCCACCACAAGTGGTCCATCACCATTCACTTTCACTGTACAAAAATATACTATTCAACAATGGACAAACCTCAACTTGTTATTTGGACACAAAATTTCTGGATAATGTGGCAAAATCATTCCTTTTCCAGTGATTTAGACTACTTAATTCCCTAATTATTGATATGATCATAAAATGTAAAGGAGGTTGTGATTATGTGCATTGGTTAGTTATGTTATTGATTACTATTCACTAAATTGATTGAAGGGATGGGGATTATTTGCAAATGATAAGGTTGTTATTAGTGGTGTATTTTTATTAATGTTTTGGAGGGGAAAATAATATATTTAAAGTAAGTATATTTTTAATGTTTAATATATATTTATACATAAAGTTATTAGAGTTTATTTAATAATTATAGTGTGGACTAATTTTTTCTTATTATATTGTCGTGGTTATGTACATGACTAAATAATATGAAAAAATTCCAACCTTTTTAATTACCAACAATCTAATCTTTTAATCTTTGACTTTGTTCTTGCAGAAAAAACTTTAAAAATTGTGAAATCATTTAAACATTTGTATTTGAAAGTATGTGCTCTTTTATTGTTAGAAAACATTTTACAACAAACTATATTACGTGAAATTTGATAATCAAAAGTATGAATTAACTGGATTTTGCATTTGATAGTTTATGTGTAATATATGTATACACACAAAAAAAAAAATTACCAAATGTATCGAATGCATTATTAATATAAAGCAAGAGGGTCACGTGACGTGAGCACGATTTGCCATGTCTCTAACTCTTGCGTTTCATTAATTGCATAATGTCATGCATTACAATAATAAAATAATAATAAATCTTTCTGGTATACATACATACCTTCACAACTCATAT
>Ga0099823_1005468_pt1 | contig 12691 bp, 8 predicted proteins | sample CowpearedBW_FD_76831 | JGI IMG/M metagenome (GOLD analysis project Ga0099823, IMG submission 76831) | Root nodule microbial communities of legume samples collected from California, USA - Cow pea red BW | ecosystem: Host-associated > Plants > Roots > Nodule | place: USA: California | collected... | reverse complement strand
CTCAAAATATGGATTTATTCATTAGTTTAAATTAGTCACTAATTACGCAATTAATTAGTATACACGAGTCTCTTGGGAAACGATATCCCAGTCTTACTGGTTACTACTTGCGCGACTTGGTACACTTGCCAAAGTCTTAACAATATTTTTATATAGGTTTATCTAAAAACACTAGAGTACATCCACTCCATAATAAACTTGATTGAGTTCCTCTAAGTATTTAGACTACTGCCACTCTTTGTTAAAACAACTCTAAGTATTGTTTAGGGCATAACCAATCCTGGATAAAATGAAAAAAGTTTATGAAGAAAGTGATCTAAAATATCACTAGGTTGATCACTAGAAAGAGAGTAACGTCTTACAAAAGACACATGATAAAACACACTTTTCTAGATATCTATGAACACGAAATAATGTTCTTCCTAAAAAATATAGAGGCTAAGGATGCTTAAGATAACAAGAGCTTATGCGCATTTTTATTGCAATAATTTATGTAATGTTCCTTCTTCATAGAGGTATTGTCTATATAGGGCTTGCAAAGAAAATAGTTATTGCAAAACTCTTTTAGCCATTATGAGAGTCTTATTCTTAGATCTGAGCATGCTTTGAAACTCCAAGAAGTATTATGTGTTGTTTACTTAACATTGAATATGTATGGCTTCTATGGGAAAACTTCTTGAAAATGGCAAAATGATAGTCCAACAAATTTAGTTAGTTGTGTTAGGCCCTGTGTTTTACTTGAGGTGGAAAGAAGATACCTATTCCATGTCTAATAAGTCATGTCATGTATTAAAGGATATGCATAAAGAATCCACACACAGTTAATGTTACATTGAAAGCATTTAATGCATCTATATATGCTTGAGCATGGTCATATGCAAGACAAAGAAGAGGATGGCCATATAATCTCACATTAACTCCAAAAGAATCATCATCTTGTATCCATCTTAGGACACTACCACCTTTTAGTAGGTTAAACTCGTGATAATTTAGTTCATAACTTTTGCGTAAACAATTATTTAGCTAATGGTGGCTAGGTCCAAAGAGTACTCATTCTTAGCCATAATTGGGTGTGTCCATAGGACACTTCTTATTTAGACAAGAGAGTTCAAGTGCAAAGACTATATTTTTAATGGGTTGTGACCAAAGAATACTCGTGCTTATTCAGCTAGTAATGGTTGTGTTTAAAGAATACTTGTCATTTAGTTTGAAGTGGTTGGATCCAAATACTACTTACCCTGAACATTGTAGTGTTAGTCTTAGAATTGAATTACAAAATCAACATATAATAAACATAACAAGGCTCTGATTTTGTAGAAATTAAATGTGATGCTTCAACTTCGAAGGTGTCAACCTTTGATGGTTCCTCCCTATGTGGGTTTTCTCTTAGCTTGAGCTCCTAGTTTGGTGATCAGTAGTGGAGCTTTGCTTCCTAGGAGTGTTTTCTCTTGAAGCTTAGTTGTTAAGTCTGGTGCTTGAGGTTTCTAGTAGTGAAGGTTTGTTCTTTGAGGCTTAGCGCCAATATCGCTGCTAAACTATAGGGCTTATATTTGACTCTTCGATAAACCACCTTTTGGTGCTTAGAGTCAGCTTTGGGGGAGGAGTTGAATGGAATGGTGGAAGTAAGGGAGTTTTTGAACTGAGTGACAATTTTATATGTGTAAAGTTAAAAATTTTAAAACCCTTCCTTTTCAAAACTTGCATGTTGCGAATGAGCACTAAAAATGATGCTTGAGCACAAGACAATTAATTTCAATTAAAACTCCACTTAAACACTTTGTTTACTTTCTCTCAACAGTTTCTCAAACTGCATGAACTATAATTAAATGCATCGTAACAATATATGTTAAAAGAAAACTATATACAATATTAACACATTTGGGGTAACTCCCAATAGTGCTTATTTAATGTCATTATTTTGATGCATGTATCTTTCAGAGATCATTCAAATATATGATGGTGGCAAAATTTTCAAAGTCACTACCCAAGTATATGGAAAACCCCTAGCAAAGGGACCAACCACAAGATCCATGGCTAGAAGGATCCAGGAAGATTGAGCTTCATCTAAGCTAAGTAGGCTTAAAGTGATGTTAACATGGGATAAAGAAGTTATGAAGACTTAGTCTAGGGATCTTTTAAATATTTAGAATAAATTTTGGGCCTTGTATTATAGGCTTAGTAGTATAGGATTTTTTTGGACCATGTATTTAGGCCTTGGTGGGCTTTTTTGATCTAGAAGGTAATTTGGACCAAATTTAGTTTGGGCCTTAAAATTGGGCCTTGAAGGAGTGATGCATGGAAGGATCTAGATGACAGAAAGCTTACCTAGCAAGTCTCCCTTATAAGCGCACCTAAGCACTTGTTTATGTGGCAAAGTCACACTTCTTGCATGCACTCCTTTTGGCTCCAAATTTAACTTTTAGCACCAAAATTCCCTACACTTTTTAGAGACACCTAGCTTTCCTTTTCTCCTATAAATAGAAGAGCTTACCTCATGAAATGATCTTGAATTTTGAGTAATGAAATGTTACCCATTTGTGTGCACATGCCTCTAGTTTGAGTTACCTTAGAGTACACTTCTGTATACTTTACTCTAGCTTCTTTCCTTAGGAGTTGGCCTCACCTCTCTATAGCAATCCTCCCTAAGCTAGACCAAAATTCATCTTCTTTACATATTTTCATTGCTTCCGCAACCAATCTCTTCCATGGAGATCATCTTCTTGACGCACTCATTGAAGGAGAATGGGAGCAAGCAATCACAAGTAGTTCTTCAGCTTTGACCATTCACCATCCAACTCCTCTTGTTGGCTAGACCCTCTATATGTATTGCTCCATATGACTTCACATCTTTTACAATGAAAGGTCCTAACCATTTAGACCTCAACTTTCTTGAAAATAATTTTAATCTTGAATTGAGCAAGACTTGTTGGTCAAGCTTAAAATCCTTCTTCGGAATCTGTAAGACCAAAAAAAAATTAATTAAATAAATATTTATTTAAGATAACTACGGGTAAAAGGATCTCCAAGTTAATTAATGCAAATAGTTATGACATGGAATAATACTAGCTCAAGTGGTTGAGAGTGCTTGAATGTGTTGAGAGGACTATGCCATTAGTGTGACATTTTAATTGTTTGATTATTTTGTGTGTATTCATGAACATGTGGCATGGTGTCATAATTATAGATGTGTTTGAAATATAAAGAAACATGAATTGACTTGATGGTTGTGCATTTACTTGGTAATTGTGTTGATGTGAGTTCGAACCTCGATTGATGCTAAATATCTTCCTTTTTCGTCCAATTTATTTTACCACAGGTTGAAAGGTTCAAAAACCCTAGTCGTCATAGAGAGAAGCTGGAAGGGCTGGGAAACCACCTGATAATAGCACCTGAATGCCATTAACTCCATTTTAATGTATTTTTTATTTTTTTTATTTAATTTAATTAATTTGGGGCTAGAAAAGTGAGGGTGGAGAAAGCCTAAGGAGAAAGGAAGATAGTAGACTGGTGAGGTAACTAAAGGGAATTTTGAGAGCACTGGTTTGAACCTAGAGAGAGCTAGTGAGCGTTCTGGTGGGGAGGCAAGGGTTTGAACCATTTTGGATCAAAAAGGAACTCTAGAAGAGCTTTGGTGCGTAAATCCAGGTTAAGGAAGTTGTGGTGGGTTTCTAGAATTTTTCCAGAAACTATCTAGCGACTATGATTCGCCTGGTGGTTGTGTTCTACCCGCTAGGCAATGCAAACTGGATTGGCCAGTTTTTTACATCGTGTTGCTCTTGTGAGGTTTTGAGGGCTTTTATTAAAATTATATGTATGTTAGTGTGAATTGTAATGTGATTAAATTTTTGGAAGTGTACTGCATGCTGATAAATTGATGAATCGTTGCATATTTGGGTGTGAGGGTTTATGTTGGGATTGGGGATGAATGAATACTGATTTTAGGTTATGAATGGTGTGATATTATGTGAAATTCAATGCAAACTGATTATACACGAATTCTCGAAGCATGATTGAGCACAAATTGGGTGAAATTGCATAACTTGAATAAATATTTAGGGGTTTAGGGTTCGCACTGGTGCAAGAAAAATCTAGCATTTTTCTAGAATTGGATGCACCGCCTAACGGTACTCAAGTTAATGCTAGGTGATAAGCGTTGACCAGTAGTCCTTTGATGGCTGACTGGGTAGGAACACTAATTGGGGATTTTGTTGGGACTTTATTTTGGCTTATAAATGTGATAGAATTATAGTGTTGTGAATTCAATGCATGAAGAAATATTGGACTAGCATGGGGATGAGATTAAGGGAGGATTATAGGCACTATGTGATGTCATTCTATGTTTTTGCATGAGCTGAATGCATAGTTGATTTCTGATTGGAGTCCCAAAAAGCATGACTGATACTTGGTTGAAATTAAGTTTTGGTGTGAATTCAAGTTATGAGTATTAGTGTACATATACCTTATGTGATGCATAAACATTGTGATGACACATTTTGAGGCATATCGAATTATATGAGCATGTACTGTTTATTCTGGATGTGTGCTTGGGATGGTTGATGTGTAGAATTGATTATGCTTTGCCTAAACTAGTGTAGCACCTAGCAATACAGTTTAAACCGCCATGCGATAGCTACAAAACAAGAAAGTCCCTAGAGCGCACAACATCTAGCAGTGAGGATTGGACCACCAGGCGATAGCTTTCAAAGAAGTGGGCTCTAGAATGCATGGTGCCTAGCGGCGAGTAGTGCCCGCCAAGTAGTTTGTAGCGATATGTTGCTTGGCGACGCTTAGGCTATGTCAGGAGATAGTGCAAGGGCAGGGACTTATGTGGATGTTTTGCATGGTTTACAAGACTTTAGGGTGATGGCTTTGGGTATAAGACATGTTGAGATCTATTTACGAGTAATGGTTCGTAATGATTTGCGAACATGTGCAGATCACGGGTGGGAGGCCAGTGATGGTGGAAATCATGTGTGAGCATGCGAGTTGGAGGCTCGTTTTGGTTAGCTCCACTTGATTGTCACTCACGGGTGGTATGCAAGTGATGTTGGTAATCTTGTGAGAATACGAGCGATGGTTCATATTGGTAGCTCAACTTAATTGTTATGAGCGGTGGTTCGTAACGGGATATCTCCACGCATGTGATCTACGACCGATAGGTTCGTAGAGGTTAGATCACGAGCAGCTGGTTCGTGGCAGCATGTGTTAACTTTAAAGTCATGGCCAAGATGCGTAGAATCTGGATGAACATGGTGGGAGGCCATGATATCTAGTGCATAAGGAAAAGTTCTCAGAAGGGGTTGTGAGCTAAGTTAAAATGATTTGGGTGAGGGTTTATGATATGCCTTTTCATGTATGTTTAATTATATTGAGCTCACCCTTTCTGCTTGTGTTTGATGATGATCATGTAACTTGTTATAGGGACCATATGATGTTGCAGGTGACAGTGTTGATGCATAGAGTCGGAGTGGGGCCTAGTTTGGGATGCATTTAAAGAACATTTTTATATATACCTTGTATTTATTTTAAATGTGTTTTAGACTTGGAACTTGTAATAGTTTAAGTCTTGAAATTTGGGATTTTTGGATTTAAACGTGTTAATAGAGTTTCAAACTTTCCCGTGCTTCTGGGAAAAGTATTAAATGCGAAATTTTTAAATTATTATTTTAAATTGTTTTATTTTTAAGTAATATCCGCCTAGGGTGTTACAGAATCCCTTTGTCATGGCCGAACCTCACCTTGGTCTTCTAGATAAAAGATAATTCAAAAGCCTGCAACATTAATTCTTCTTGCTCATGTATCTACAGTTTCCTTCTCTCCCTAATAGGCTTCAAATCAAAATTGAGAGTGTTTAAAACCCATCATGCCTTGCACTTAAGCTGTACAAGTAAGTGCCAAGCCTTTTCATATACCAACTTGAAGGGGGTTAGTCCATTGGAGGTTTTGAAAGTAGTTATGTAAGCCTACAGGAGTTCATCAATATTTAAAGACTAGTCCTTTCTACAACTTGTAATTTTTATTACTAGAATTTGCTTAAGATCTTTTTGGAAGACCTCTACATGGCCATTTGTATAGGAATGATAAGGGGCTACAATCCTATGCCTCTCCTTGTAATGTTTTGACACTCTTATTAGTTGCTCATTACAAAAAAGAGTGCCTTCATCACTAATTAGCACTCTTAGTGAGCCAAATCTGCAGAAGATATTCCTTTTAAGAAACTTAACCACTATCCTTGAGTCAGCCTTCTTGACAACTATTGTTTTAACCCATTTTGAGACATAATTCACTCTACAAGTATGTATTCATTTAAGTAGGATATTGGCAGTGGTCTTACAATTTTTATTCCCCAATAATCAACTTTCAACTTCAAGCATGCTTTGTAGGGGAAACTCATGTCTCTTAGTGATTCCTCCAACTCGTTGGAACTTGTCACAACTTTTGTAATGCTCATGCCCATCTCTAAAGATGGAGGGCTAGTAAAAACTAGCTTGCAACACTTTTTGCATTTGTTATTTCCCCATTATAATGTCCTCCATAAGATGAATTATTGCAATGCCATAATACATCCTTATCTCCCTTGCCAAATATACATCTTTTCAATAAGACATCAACAATAATTTTGAAAAGATGAGGATCATCCCAAATGAATCGGTTATCATCTTTGAACAATTTTTTTCTCTGGTGCCAATTGTATTCCTCTGGAATTACTCTAGTTGCCTTAAAATTGGCCATGTCAGCAAACCAAGGCCTTACTTGTACTAAAAAAAATTTCTCATCAGGGAATTCTTCCACTATTTCTCCTTTTGGTGAGTGACCTTTTTAATTAGAAAGTGTTGACAAATTGTCTACCATAAGACTTTCACTCCCTTTCTTATCTTTAAGTGTCAAATAAATTTCTTGCAACAATAAGATCTACCTAATCAACCTTGGCTTTGAGTCATTCTTTGTCAAGAGGTATTTGACTTTTGCGTGATCAATGTAAACTGTGATGGCTGATCCTTTGAGATATGCACAAAATTTCTCTAAGCCATAGACTACGACTAAAAGCTCCTTCTTAGTTGTGGGATAATTACTTGAGTTTCATTGAGCCCTTTGGTGGCATAATAGAATACATGAAAGTGCTTATCTTTTCTCTACCCCCAAAACAACTCCAACTACAAATTCACTAGCATTATACATCATTTCAAAACTATGTCAAGTGCAACTATCATTGAGGTTGAGCTCAGTTTCTATTTCAGCACTAACAAAGCTTCTAAGAACTCTTGATCAAATGAAATTTTTGTCTCCTTCACCAACAAATTGCTAAAAGGTTTAACAATTTTTTAAAAATCTTTTCCTTTCTTACAACCTCCTTCATTTTTGGATTAAGATGCCTTTGGGGTTGAACTACCAGTTTATAATCCTCTCCCGTTAGGATTTTATACATAACAGAAGGGTTGATTCCCTTAAGATCATGATAAAGTCCATCCAATAACTCCATGATTATCCTGAATCACCTCCACCAATTGTTGCTCTTTTGATTTGGTCAATGAGTTGCTAAGAATAATAGGCCTACCACCATTTTTATCAAGGAAGATGTACATTAAATATGGAAGCAGCTGGTTCAGTTCTAATTTTTGTTGTTTAGCTCTTTAAACTTATCACAAGAGGATTTCTCACTTCAATGTTTTTCTTTTTTCTTTCCTCCTGCCTTCCTTTTGTTTTTCATTTTACGTATTTATATATTTTCTGGTATCTACATCTACTTTGTTTTTATCTACATTTTCATTCTCTTCTTCACCTTTCAGCTCATTTCCACTTCTTTTTCATTCTGACTTATTCCTTCCTTACCATTTTTCTCACATTCATTTTCTAAATTGCCTCCCATCCATTTGTATATCATAGTGTCTTGTCTAGTGATGATAGTCTTGTAGTGTTCTTTAGGATAAACTTGAGATTGGCTAGAAAATGATTTTCTTGTTGATCAACTAGTTGTTTGGCTATTTTTCCATCCTACACTTCAAGATTTCTGATGGAGGCTTCAATGTTCTTCTAATTAGTTGTTGAAACTTGAATAAATTAAGTCAAAGCCTCTTCTATTTTATATAACCTATCCTATTGGAATAACTACAGACCTTGGTAAGGTGCTTGCCGGGACTGCCTTTGTGAATTTCTAATTTCATGTTTCCAACAAGAATTTTTATTTGATTATTCTTCCTATGTGAATTCTGGTGGAAATTAAATTTATCTAGTGTTCTTGAGCCATTAGGATGGCCACAAAGCATTGGCCATTAGGATGGCCACCAGTGCAGAAATCACACCTCATAACTTGCTAAGATTCATTATTTGGTGTTGCTCCAACCTGCATTTTGAACAATTGCTTTTTTCTTTCCTCCATTTGTTGTGAAATCAACTTGTTCTAGGCTAGAATGGCACTTTGTGTTTCTAACTCTAGAATTCCCATTTTTGAAGGTTGGCTTCTATCATGTCACATTTGGTGGTCACTGGCTACCAAAGACTCTATGATTGAAGTTGCTTCTTTAACATTCTTTGTCATCATAGTTCCTTATGCAGAAGCATGATTTGTCATTTTAGTTTATTGAGTTAGGCCACATCATGAAATACATGGTTAAGACACTTCTTCAGTTGAGATTTATGTGTTTCCCAAGCTTCGAATAAAGGCTCATCTAGTGCTTGTCAAAATATAGCAACTGCTGATTTGATACCAACATATCTTGATGGTGGGAAGAATATAGTTAGGAAATTTTTCTATACATCTTCTAGTTGATTAATCTTTGGTTTGGTTTAGAGTGCATCTAGATATTTGTTTTTCCTGTTAGGGAGAAAGGAAATAATCTGAGGTAAGATGCTTCCCCATCTTCTCCAGTTATTCCCATGGTACCACATAATTCATAAAAGGTAGTTGAGTGGTTATAGGATCTTCCACCCCTTTGGATCATCTAAGTATGCTTAAAAACTGCCATGGCCTCTACTATTGAACATAATCACCCACTAATCTCCTATGTTCATTGTGTTCTACATTTGCTCTTCTTGATGGAACTAGACTAGAATAGGAGAGGATGATTCATAGGCCAAAATTGTTCTATCTTAAGCATGTGTTGATTTAGCTCGACCCTACGAGTGGGTTGAATCAACCCAACCTGGTCTTATGCTGAATTGTCTCAACCTAGAACTCAAAATGACTCAACAAGACCCTTCATCTAGGCTAACTCAAATTAAACTTTGGAGTAGGCCGACTTGTCATAAATATCGAGCTCAAACATCTGTTCTGGACAAGGCATACTCATCTCCATCTCCAAGTCGAGCCTAATTATCTCAACTTCCAATATTGATCGATAACTCAACCTTTGATCCAAGACGACACGGAACAACTCGTTTCAACCTTTCAGCGTGACCAATTAGACATAAGATTTGGTCAGGTCCACTACACTAAGCTTGGCCCAACTCGACTCAACCTTTACCCCGAGCTAACTCGACTTCACCTTTGACCTAGCACAACTTTGCTCTACCTTGCACTTGGACAAACTTAGCTCGATTCTCAATCTAGGCTGAATCGACTCAACACTCAGCCCAAGTGACTCAACTTTACCTTTAGTCCGTGCTAACTCATCTTGATTCATCAATCTAGGCTGAACCACTCTACCTTTAGATCGAGCCAACTCGTCTTGATTCTTTGACCTTGGTAAACTCAGCTCAACCTTCGTCTCAAACCAATGATGTTTGAACTTCATCCAAGACTAACTTTACTTGACCTTTATCCCAGGCTAACTCTGCTTGACCTTTGTCCCAGGCTGACCTTCGATCTAGCAAAAGTCATGTTAAACTTCAGCCAAGGTTGACTTAGCTCAACCTTTGACCTAGGCCATCTTTATTGGTGCAAGGTGGCTCTTGAAAGGGAAATGAATAAAGCTAGTAGACGTTTTCCAATCATTTTGCACAAACATAATAATATTAACAAATTAAGGAGTGAGGCAAAGGCTAATGCACACAAGGATTATCGGTTCACCTTGAGGCTATGTTTATTTTCTTAGCCAACCTACTTAAGAAGTTCTACTAACCAAATCCCTTGACTAGCATAAGTATCAACCTTTCTAGGTTACAATGAGTTTAACCTCTAGAAAAATCACGAGTATAAACCTCTCCAGGTTACAACAAGTTTAACCTCTCCAAGTGTCCTTCTCAATCTCCCCTTGAGATCAAGAACTCCAAATTACAAAGAACAAATCAATCTCTCATGCAAGAGAGTAAAAATATGCTCACATGGTATACCTCACAATGTGATATTGCAATGGCTATCACTCAACCCAATATCACTATAAATAAATGAATTTGACTTTATACTTAGAGTATTCTTACTTTTCTTTCTTGGATGATTTGACAATTTTGCAACACTTTTTGTATTTCACATATTCTTCTTGCCAGCTCCATCTTAGTTCTAGTCATGTTGTGTCATTTGATCATTAACGAACACACATTAGTTTAACAAAAACATATATTCACAGTAAAGAACATGGTCATCTAATGGTTATTTATGAGCATCTAATGAAGTCTTTGACCTAGCTAACCTTTCCTATGTTCAGTGCTTATATAAGATTATTGTCTAATCATCTTAGCTTTGTTGGAACATTACTATGTTGATTGTTCTCTCCTATTTCATTATAGTTTTTGTTATCATCAATGTCTAATGCTAACAAGCTTGGTTTGATCTTTCAATCTGGGTTAACTCATCTCGACTTTCGACTCAAGCCAACTCATCTCAATTTTTGGCCAAAGTCAAATCAACTCAACCTTCGACCCTAGCTGACATGGCCCGATTCTTCGCTAGGAACAACTCAAGTCAATTCTTCGACTAGGTTGACTCAAATCAAGCTTTAGTCTGGGTAAACTCAACTCGATATTCGATCTAGACCAACTTGCCTTAACCTTTAATCCAATAAGACATGTCTCAATCTTAGGCTCGGGCTGACTCAACTCTACTTTTGACTTGGGCAGACTTGACTCTGCCTAGGCCGATTTGGCTCGACCTTTGTCTCAGGCAAACTTAACACCACCTAGATGCATCTTAATTTTGGATTTTCAAAATTCAAAAGATCATCCAATCCAAATCCAATTAAGTAGATTGAACTTAAAATAAAAAAAAAATATTGAATTGGATTTGAAAAGCTACATTTAAATAAACTTAAAATAATATAGATTTGGGTTATTATAGATTAAAATTTACAGTTTGGATCTTTCTATCAGGTGACTTTTCCTTCTTTTCACATTGCCTTAGTCTTTCCTCTAATTTTGCAAACGAAAATGAGATTCATACATACTTTCTAGACTCAATTTTGACAATGATGATGTCGCACGACAATTTCATTTTAAAAATTGAATTTCATTAAATGAAATTAAGTGTGGCACGTGTGTCAGTTTTGGGTTGCAAGGGAGAGAAGTGTTTGTAGTGAGAAGCAAAGAACCATTGAGACTGGGATTTTGGAGACAAGGGCTTGGAGAAATTGTTATCTTGTAAGTTTCCTCTGATTCTATTACACAGATTTTCCACACTGTCTTCATCGTCCATGGTTTTGATAACCCATTGTTGATCTGTTTATTTTTTCAAAGAGAGAGCCCACAACACAAACATAGATAGGTTTGATTTTTGTGAGATTGAGCAGAAAAGGTCAGATTTTTTGCCAGCTGGAGTGATTGCAAGGGTTGGAGAATCAGGTATTTTTTAAATGGTTTCTTCATTCGTTGACGTTATTTTCATTGTTGGTTGTGCATGTAAAGTTTATTGTTTTAGGCTTAATCAATTGTAGCAGGTACCCATATAGTTTGACTTTTGTTTCCACTTATGTATGTATGACATGATGCATTACGAAATATGAAACAAAAAATTGGTACTGATGACCAAAATATCCAACATAACTTCCCACTTAATTGTTTTACACTCCCTGGTTTTGATCATAGTCTGACTTTTGAAAATTCCAAAAAAGCCTTATGGCCACATTACCCATTATTGAATGTCATGGTGATGGAAATGAATTTGTACTATGTTAAAGTTCTTGTGAGGAAATTATATTCAGAATGAAGTTTGATTTTGATATAAAACATGGGTAATGAAAACCAAAATACTCATCACAACTCCCCATGTACTACTTATGTACTCCCCACTTATGAACAATATCAGTATTAGCAGATTTCCCAAAAGGGCCACTATCCACTTAACCCAATAGTGAATGTTGTTGTCATGAAAATCATTTTCTACCATCAGAAGGTCACTTTGATGATGTTCTATTGACCATAAAAGTAACCATCGATAACTGAATCCATAAGTGGGGAGTACTGACTAAAAAGGTCGCAAGTGGTGTTGAAGATTTTGGTCTAAAAACTTCCACTTCAAAATGGGGTTCAAAGTTTATTGTCCACAAAACATGATGACCTTAATGTACTGCAAATTGATTTCCATTACCTAAATACTCACTTTTCGGTTATGTTCATTACTTAGGTTTTTTGTAAAAGTAACCATCAATAATTGATAACATAAGTGGGGACTACTAACTAAAAAAATGGGGAGTGATGATGAATATTTTGGTCAAATAATTTCTACTTTAAAAATGGACTTCAAACTTGATGACCTTAATGTACTGCAAATTTATTTCCACTACCTAAATACTTAATATTCGGTTATCTTCTGTAATTGGATTTT
>Ga0099823_1005467_pt1 | contig 12691 bp, 8 predicted proteins | sample CowpearedBW_FD_76831 | JGI IMG/M metagenome (GOLD analysis project Ga0099823, IMG submission 76831) | Root nodule microbial communities of legume samples collected from California, USA - Cow pea red BW | ecosystem: Host-associated > Plants > Roots > Nodule | place: USA: California | collected... | reverse complement strand
TTTTTTTTTTTTTTCAGTTTTACACCTGTAGGTAATTCATTCTAAGTAATTTTTTTAATGTAACAGCTACAGGGATCATTTGAGTAGTTAACATTTTTCTATGTGCATAAAATGGTTACTTTAGTATACTTATTACCAACTGTTTCATCCATTTCTTGCAGAAATTGGATGAACTTTCTACACAAGCATACTTTCATCACAGTACAAGTGGTTGGGAAAATAAGGAATTTTGGAGCAGAGATGGGCAAGCAAAGCTGAAAACCAATGTGTTTTTTGCTTCATTTGACCAAAGGAGCAAAGAAGCTTGTGGTGAGAGTGCATGTACAACACTAGCAGTGTTCATAGCACACTGGCTTCGTACAAACCATAGCATGCCAACACGGACTCAATTTGATAGCCTCATCAAAAGGGGTTCCTCAGAATGGATAAGGCTGAGCCACAATGATCACTACCTAAAGCTCTTTCCAGATAAGCATTTTGATCTAGAGACAGTGTTGGAAGCCAACATTAGGCCTGTGGTTGTGCTCCCTCAAAATTCCTACACAGGATTTTTCTCCCCTGAGAAGTTTCAGTGCTTGGAAGGAGCCATGTCCTTTGATGACATTTGGGATGAGATAACTAGAAAAGATGATGAGGTTGATCAAGAGCCAAGAGTTTACATAGTGGGTTGGAATGACCATTTCTTTGTTCTGAAGGTGGATGTTGATGCTTGTTATGTGATTGACACTTTGGGGGAGAGGCTTTATGAGGGATGCCAAAAGGCTTTCATACTGAAGTTTGATGGCTCAAGTTCTATCCATGAAAAGAGAAGTAAGAAGCACAGAGGTGGGATAGTTTGCAGAGGAAAAGAGTGTTGTAAAGAGTTCATCAAACGCTTTCTTGCTGCTATACCACTAAGACAACTAGAAGAGGAGGTGGAAAGTAAAGGGGTTGTTTATAATCCTTATTTGCACAGACAATTGCAGATTGACTTCCATTATAGCTTGTTATCATCCTTCTCTTCACCTTCTTCTGAGGGTGAACCTTTTCAACCTACTTATATAACATGACACTAGAGTATCTAACTCAATTCATACCCTTGTGAGTGTTGAGAAATTGTTACAATTACAACCCAACGTTCAGAGTTTTCTGAGTTACTTACAGAATGAAAGTCAAATTGACAATAAGAGTCAAATATACATTGTTGTACAAATGAGTCTTATTTTTATATTCAGATGTCAAAATTCATAGGAATGTCTAACGTGATCTTATTTGGAGTCTTACTCTTTTCAACTAAACCAGTTTTTGCTGGCAAAACTTGACTTCTTTACCGACACGGTTCCTACAGCTTCTTTTTGGTGACAACTGAGCTAGTGCTCACCATTTGCAAAGTATGAGATTTTACTAGATTGAAGCTCAAGTAATCCAACATTCCATGACTATTTCTCAAACAATAGAACCTTAGAAGTTGATTATTGTAATCGTTGTTGTATTTAGTGGAGTGGATTTGAATGAAGAAGAAACAAAATTGGTATAGTGTATCTACAAAACCTGTTGTCCTCGTACATTGTCTTTTTTGTTGCAATTTGAACACTATTGTATCAAAGTTGCCAAGTTCATTTCTTGGTATACGGACCTATCATTCCGCAAGAACAGCACAAGAAGTTCCATTCACTTACCTAGTTTATATAATATTAAATTATAACGAAGAGTAACGGTGATATATATATTTCAGGGTTAAATTCAGTGTGTTAGGTAATTATAACATTCTGTTTGGATGAGGAATTTCAAAAATTCCAAGAAATTGAAATACATATATTTGAATTACTAATTGAATTTTTTTAATTTTTTAAATAGTTTGTTTGGATAGAATAATTGAAATATTTTAGATTTCAATTTTATTATTTGGATAAAGCAATTTAATTTATATTTTAAGACATACCGTTGGGTTAGTTCAACTTTTGATCTATGACGACTTGTTTCGACTTTCGGTTTGGGTCAACTCAAAAAGATTCAACTTGGCTGACTAAGCCTAACCTTCGTCACAATTGACTTGGCTCGACCTTTGGTTCAAGAACGATTCAACTCGACCTTTGACCCGTTTCAACTTTGCTCGATCTTTAGTTCGGATCAACTCGGCTCGACTTTTGACCCAGGTCAACTCGACTTACCTATCAACTTGACTTGGCTCGACCTTCGACCTGGGTCGTATTAGATATTGGATAAATCAAGAAATTGTATTTTGAATTCTAGAAAACACCATACTCTTGTAAGGCCTAGGTAAAGATTTAGTGGAATTCGATCAACTTTTGCTCCAACCCAATCCATTTTAAATCCATTTCATTAAAAATCCATTTTATTAAATCTGGATTTCAACATGATCTACATTTTATAATTTTCTTGGATAGGATATTGATTCTTTGAATCCACATTTTCAAATATGAAAAATCCAAAATATCCAATATAAATTTTTAGTTGGGTTGAGCTCAGTGTTGAAACGGGTCGGTACAGGCCAAAAGTCTAAACAAGTAGGCCTTGACACAAGGTCGAACTAAGTCGGCCTAGGATGAAGGTCGAGTCGGGCCGACCTGGGCTCAAGTCGAGACAAGCCGACTTTGACTCAAGGTCAACTGAAATTCACCCCAACTGAAATTTGGTCGAGTAAGTGTAACATCTTGTCCGGATATTACGAATTTAATAAAATAAAATAAAGTAATTAATTACATTACATTTAATAATACTTCATTTCCCAAAACACGGGAAATTTAGATCTCTATTAATTTACTAAAAAGTCCATAAATACAAAACTGCAAGTGTAATCAAAATATTCCACGAGTCTTTACAATTCATTTCAAATAAAGTAAAGAAAACAATAAGAAAAAGATCCCATGATCATCTCCTCTCCGCAGCTAAGCCTCACCAGCTCCACCTGCATCATCACTTGCTCATACACGATCATCGCCAATCACAAGCAGATAGGGTGAGCTAACAGATGAAACACATAAAAAAACATACCACCACCATAGTGTCATTCCCTCGAGATCTCGCTTACCAAAATCCCTAATTCACCATATGTGACATCATACAACTTTTTTGTTTCTCCTCTATACTCCACTCCCAATTCTCTTTTCACTCCCAAAAAGAGTTAAATTTGACTTACCAAGGTTTGAACCCATGACCTTTCCAATGCCAAATCAAAGCTAAACCACCAGGCCAACTTATGTTTCTTGCTAACACACATAATTCAAGCATTATCTCATACAAAATGTGGCCCAACATATCATTAAAACAATAATAACAAAAACATACACAATTGGCATACATAGGACTCGAACCCAAGTCCTCTCACACAATTAAAGTACTTTCAACCACTTGAGCTAGTACTATTCCACGTCATCCCCATTAGAATTTAATATCATAAATAAGCTACCTTCCCGCTTTTATTTATTTATTATTTATTTAATTAATTAAATTCCGCGGATCTTACAGTAAGCACTAGCCGAATATCAACCAGATTCGGCTTAGTTGGCCTAGCCGAAATTTGGCAGAATTCAGTCAACTCGACCCTTGGGAAATTCAATCATATTCGGTCGAGTTTGCCACTGTCAAAATTCGGACAAATTCAGTTGTGTCGATCCCAGCCAAAATTTGGCAAAATTCGGAAGAGTCACCTTGGCCAAAATTCGAGCGTATTTGGTCAAGTCGGTCCCAGCAGAAATTCGGTCAAGTTTGCCCCACTTGGAACTCGGTCGAATTCAGTCGAGTCAACCCCAGCTAAAATTCGACCCAATCAGCCTCAACCAAAATTTGGCTAAATTTGGCTGAGTTAGTATCGACTGAAATTTGGCCATATTAGGTGTAGTCAGGCTTGGCCGAAATTCGGCTAAATTTGGTTGAGTCAATCCTGACCAAAATTTAGTCAAATTCGACCGCGTTGGCCTGTCTGAAAGTTTACTGTATTCGGTCAAGGCGGCCCCGGCCGAAATTTGGCTGAATTCGGTTGATTCAACCTTGACAAAAATTTAGTGATATTCGATTTAGTCGATCATGGCCAAAATTCGGCTGAATTTGGCCAAGTTAGCCTTGACCGAAATTCAGCCTATTTGACCTGACTGAAATTAGGTCAAGTTAGTCCTTGCCAAAATTCGATGGAGTTAGCTCTAGCCAAAATTCGGCCAAATTCGATCGAGTTGACTCTGATGACACGACTTTTAAAAAATTTAATTTAAATTTTTTTATAAAAAATGAATTATGAATTTTAAACTTGACCCAAATATTTGAATATGAATTCAAATATTGATTCAAATATTTAGATTTGAATTTCTATAAAATCCAAACTAGTTCTCAAGAAAAAAAAATAATTTGTATCCAAAATCAAATCTAATTATTTGAATAATTTGAATTAAATCTTTAAAAATCTATTTCATGATGATTCTAGATTCCATTAGATTCCATTATGATGCAAAATGATCATTCTTCATTAAAAAGAAAACTTAAGTCGAACCATGAAAAGGAGGCAATCTTGTTAGAAAAGCTCATGGATAAAGAGAGCTCATTGATACTTTTGTAAGGATCTACATTTATTTATTTACAGGCCTTTAAATATCCAAAATTTATATGTTTGATAGTTAATTTTATTGTAATAATAGTGGTATCAAATTTTTAACTATATTTTTTTATGATGTATTCCTCTAGTATTTACAAAAGAGAGAGAAGATCATTTAAGTTTTAATTCGAAATATATTTTTTTTCCTTGAAGGAATAGTTGGGAAATAAAACTTGTAGTGTGGTGGAAGCAGTTTGGGACCTGAGAGTTGAATTGACCAAGTCGTGAAGTCGAGATTCGCAAGTGGCCTTCGGGACTGGGTCTGACTCTAACCCCTCTCTCATTCATCGCCTTTCACTTCCTCGAATTCTCCTTCAAACGCCAACCCAATCGCAAAACCCAATCCTCACCCTTCCCTCTCCAATTCCCTTTCTCCATGTCTCTCAAACCGTCAAATTCGTCGCAGAATCTCATGCTCCCCGTCTCCGATCCTCCCTCCAACCATGACGATTACGCCGATGACAAGCTCTTCAGAGGCTCCGCCATGACCAAACGCGGAGCCTTCGCCGCCGTCTCTTACATGTCCTGCTCTGGTACTTTTCTTCTCAATTCCGTACCGTTCTTTCATCGTCATTTTTTCAAATGCTTCTTAAATCCATTATATCCTCTTTGTTCTGTAGTTTTGCTGGTGGTGTTCAATAAAGCAGCGCTTTCTTCTTATAGTTTTCCCTCCGCGAATGTCATCACACTTCTCCAGGTTTTATGCTTACATTCTCGTGACTTTCTATCCGCACCGTAATAGTTCATCTGTCGTGTTTGTATTAGTCTCCTAGTTAGTGAGACTTTAGGGAATTGTATTGATACATTTATTTATGCCCTAAATTTTTAGATTATCGGTTAGGTGAATGACATGAACATCATACACGTACCTTTCACTTATAATCTAGTATTGGTTTATGTTGCCAACAAGGTACAGTACAGTGGATAGATATTTAGATTCCTTCAGCTTGTTGTTAGGGTTTTAATTCTTGGTTATGTGTATGGAGAAGACTTTGTTGGGTTGGGAGAGACGATAAATTATATGGTATGATAAATTATGGTATGAAGAAACTTTTAAAATAAGGTACGGGATGATAAATTATATGCAAGGTTTTAAATTATGGTTGCTATATAGGAGACGTTTATGATTCTATTTTTTATAGAAAACAGAAAAATTAAGTTAACAATATTGAAGATTAAAAAATATTTAATTTAATTTTTTTTTTCAAAAGAAGCCAGAATTTGAAAATAAAAAAATATTGTTTCACTTTTTTTTTTGTTCTTATCACAAACAGCCGTTAAAGCCTGTCACTAATGCTATTAGACTCCCACCAACCTACACTTCCTCTCAACCTGCTAACAGTTCAGTCATTGATTTTGGAGCCGTTGGTTACAACGATTGATATGACACTGATACCATCAAAGTGGCCATAAACTCGTGCGAGAAGTCTAGCTGATGCCATGTCATTTTTCCACCGTCAGGTACTCGATGACGTCTTGAGGTTGGGAAAGACACTGGACGTGGAGGTGACCGGTGAAAGGGAGGAGGAGTGGTGAGTCGAACAAGAAAATGAAACCATAATGTAAAACCAAAAATCTTTTCTAATCTTAAAAAAATTGAAAATGAAAACAAGATATGCAAATAGAAAATGTTTTCGCATAACTAAAACCCTTCCTTAATCTCTGAAATTGAAGTTGCGGGCCATTTTTAAAAATCTTAGCAAATAGAAAATGGATGCAGTGGAATCTGTAGTAAATAAGTCTTTACAAATACTATCCCATAAGGTTTTAACTCCAAGTTTCCAATGAATTTTCATATATTATATGAAGAAAGCAGAAACAGCTTAAGAGAGCACAAAATTTTAAGGAGTGAAGTAGCATTTTGTTTGATTGGTTACCTACCAAACAACTTAGTATTTTAAACTATAGTATTATAAATAGCTTGAAGTGGCTAGTATTATAATTTATTGGCTCATCATCACAATGATTGACTTAACAACGACATATGTCAACATATTTTGATAGTGAAAATTTGAAAGAAGAGAGAATATCCTGTAAGTACCTTTAATGGATGTATCTAGTACTGTATCCATGATTCTTTTGTGTTGTGATCATTACGAACCAAGACTTGCAGGCCAATTATTTATGTTCCATTCATTTTTTTGGCATCCCTTGCAGAAAATTGTATGGAAATGGACTTTACAATTCACCTTTTTTATAAGGAAGAAAATTAAAATCTTTCTCCTTGAGTTAATCTTGTTGTCATGCTGATTGATTTATATTAACAGTCCAAATTTTCATTGTCACAGAGGATGGAATACTATGCAAATTAGTAGTTCTGCTCCAAACTTGCATTATTTTATGTTGACTTTTCTACTGGTCTTCATTATCTTGCCTCTTTGATACTCATTGACGCTTTGATGCACTGGATGTTAAGCAAGTATTTTAAGAGTTGACTTCTTCAAAATAATTTGTTGGGATTAATAACTTATTTGAAGCAATAATGCAAAAGAAATATTTTTTTATTCAATGGGGAGGAGGAAGAAGAGAATTATATTTTATCTAGATTTTAGGTGTCATGCAGTGTCTATAGTAGGCATTACAGTTGCCAAACTATTGTTGTGAAGATCCACTTTATTCATTTAACAATTTAAATACACTTCTATTCTTTGTTTTTCTGCAGATTGTGTGTTCGTGTTGCTTTCTCTATTTGTTGAGACGCTGGAGGATGATATCTTTCTCAGCAAACGAATCCTTACTTATATTCGATACCTCAACAAAATTTGTATCATTGAAGACTTTGAAGCACACTCTTCCTTTGTCAGGAGCATACTTATTTTACATGGTACCCTTTCCCCCTAAAAGAAAAGAAAAAAGAGAGAGCGTTATCCTTAGGTAGTATTGTTTATTATTTTCTATTCACCCCTATACTTCTCCTTAGCTAGTCACCATGGAGTCTGTTCGTGGAGTAAATGTTCCAATGTACACAACTCTGAGGAGGACCACAGTGGTGTTTACAATGCTTGTTGAGTTTGCTCTGGTGGGGCAGAGGTATACACGTTCTGTCATTTTAAGGTAAAGTGCATTTTCCTCGTTGCATAATCTGCTCTGCAGTATATCGCATTTTGTTCAAATAAATCTTTGATTGATGTGCCTAAAAGTTTAGCATCATATGTAAAGTGCACAGTTTAATGTAGGGGCAGTGGACTGTATTATGGCCAGTTTGGATGAGTTTCTCCATAAAGCCTTCAAAGAGAGGAAAATATGAAAAAAACTGAGAATGACTTCCCCATAATTTAAAACTATCTTGTGTATAAGTTAAAATAAAAATGTTTGGAGAACCTATATGAGAGGAGCTTTTACAAATTAACTTGTGCATAAACGAATTTTAACTTTAAGAAAATAGCCTTTAAGTCTAACTCTACCTCACAAAACCAGCTTGCAAATCATTTTTGCACCCACTTATACATAATTCTAGTCTGTGTGAGATCTCCAACATCAACTTATGGATAAGTCAATTTCATTTTTTTCTTCTTATTTGTTTCTTCCAGAAGTTCTTAGGAAGAAGTTTGTCCAACCAGATCCTATTTTTATTTTTTTATATATACTAGTAAAATACATGTGCTACATGTATGCATGTTCATTTTTTTATGATAACAAAAAATAATGAAATTATAATTATAAAAATAGATATAAATAATTTTTACAATTTAATTGTAGATAGTTTATATTTATTTTGTAGATGATTTTTATTTATTTAATTAAAAAAATTATTAAAATTTAAAATAATGGTTAATTAAAACAAACGGTTAAATTTTTAAAAAGGTCACTTGAAGGGTAAATTTGGAAAAAAATGTGGAAACGAAAAAGATGAATCCTCTTCGGATAATAATATAGAAGTATAGATAAATTAATGTGGTATATAATTTGAATAGTTTGTGGTCATTACCAACTTACTGATTAAAAGTGCCCTAAACTGATGCTCAAAGAAGCCCAAGTTGTGCTGGGTGAAGACTCATGAAGTGCATTATTGCATCATGTCCCCTCATGCAAAGGGCCTTTGGACTTGAAGTATGGACAATGCATGATCTACTTTTATCACAACTATCAATCATTAATAGCATTGCAGAATGCCCAATCCAGTGGGATGGCTGCTATTTGAAAATTATAGAAATTAATTAAATAACTTATACTACACATAAAAGGTTAAGCTAGTAGATTGTTGAAAAGCGTGTCCTATTTTGGTTAAATGTCCCCTATTTAGTGATTGTACAGTTGACTATTTTCTACAAATACTTAAAATTATCTGACTTATTAACCTACTTTCCTTATGTCAAAGATTGTAAATCATGTAGTTATAATCATATAATTAATCTAGCCACCGAATTCATCCTTCGGTAAATAAATGCAAATTGATGTGTGAAATTTTTACACGGTTGATGAGTATTACTAATTCATGTCTGATTGATGATGTCTCAGATTGTCTTTTATCTTCTTATAATAACATCTTCCTTCAAACTACTTTAATCCAAGATAAAAATACCCATGTTCATGGAGGAAAAGGGAAATGAACCATTCTGATTTTGGAATGTGTTTTACACTAGACTTAGACTTGGTATATGCTATCTACGTTTGCCCTTTATGAACTTCTTTTGGTTATATCCCCTTTTCAATTTTAACACAATGAAGCTAAAGTTTGAATTGTTATTTGAATGAGCATCTGCCTGATTCCTTCATTTAACTGAAATTTATAAGGCTGTTATCAGTGTTGGCTTGATTGTCCTTGGTGCCTTTATTGCGGGAGCTCGGGATTTTTCTTTTGATGCTTATGGCTATGCTGTTGTTTTCATGTCAAACATCGCCACAGCAATATATCTTGCAACCATATCCCGCATTGGTTGTATTCCTATACTCTCACTCTCACATATATCAGAAATCAGAAATTTTACAACTTCTTTCTTTAGCCTTCATTTTTTTGTTTATAACTTATAAGGTATCGTGTTGTTTTATCAGGGAAAACTAGTGGTCTTAATAGCTTTGGCCTAATGTGGTGCAATGGTAAGCTGATATATTGTGTATGATAACCCTTTCTAGTGTAACCGAATTTCTTATTTGAAAATTGAAATACTTTTCTATTTATTATAGGTATCATATGTGGGCCTGTTTTACTCATCTGGACATTTGTTCGTGGTGATTTGAAGATAGCAATCAATTTTCCATATCTCTTCTCCCCTGGTTTTGTCGTATGTTCTGCTTTACCCATTCTAATTCAATAAGTTGTAGTATTCTAGTCATTGCTGGACCTTGATTGGCTACTTGCAAAAGAAAAATAATAATACTGATCCAACTAATCTAGCGGACTATGATTCATATAACCTGGTCACAATAAGATTTCAGACTTACTAAAAAGCCCAAGCAAAAATATTCCTAAAGCCTGAGAAGGTGATGTAGTATTAGTCTGTGTATCTTGTTAAATACAGGAATTGTGTGTATACTTTCCACTTTTCAGCTTTTAGTATACGTTATAAAATGTCATTATTTGTAATAGTACTTTGGGTTAGTATTTGTTTATGTGATGAATTAATTTAATTATGCTAGAAATTTATTTCAAAGTTTTTCTCCATGATTTTATTCATATATGAACCCTTGGAGCTGAACCTCAGACCCAATTCTCTCCTTATATTAAGTGATTGGTCCAATTTTGAAATCATTGAATATAATACAAAAAATGTTGATCTGTCTAAGTTGATCAGTATTTTCAAATGAAAGGTCTGCATTTTGTTAATAAATAACCTTTAAACATGTTTCCTCAAAATTTTAAATTATGAGAAGTTATAATTTCTGTATTTTTTCTTCTTCTGCAGGTTATTTTGCTTTTTTCCTGCATACTGGCATTCTTCTTGAATTACTGTATTTTTCTGAACACAACTCTAAATTCAGCTGTCACACAGACAATTTGTGGTAATCTGAAGGTATGCATGTCTTGCTTGTTTTTTACCTTCCATAAATAGTGCTCCTAGATTTATAGGTTGTCAGTGATGATGCTGTAAAGCTTTGCTTTCACAATGATGGCATAGTATAGTATGACCTTTTCTGTGGAAGTACATCTTACGTGCAACGGAAATTCTACAAATTTGACTAATATAGGGTGAGAAATGGCCTTATTAGTACACTGGTCTGGCTATTAATTTTGGAATTTCGGGAGATTCTTGTTGTACATTTTGGTGTTAAGAACGATTAACTGTAATCAACTGTTAGTTTGCTTCTGGATACTGATGCAGATGAGAGGGATAAGGGGGTGATTTATTTGAAGTGGCATAAATTTTGGTTCCAAACTTATTTGGAAGTAAAGAAATGTGGATAATCTGGTGATTCTCTTGGGAAATCGTCTTGCCTCAAATCATGTTTGACTAATGAACAGTGGGGAAAAGAAAATAATTTCCAGATAATTGTTTCTGATCAATTAGTCTTAAGATATTTAATCCATGTTGGAAAACCTTTAATGTGGACATCACACTGACTTATTAATTGGATTAAGAACATAATTTTTCCGTATCATGCCATTGAGTCTAATTTGCACTTCTTTAATTGGACTAAGAACATACTTTTTCCACATTGGGTACATACTTTTAATTTGGACATCATACTAATGATGTTATTACCGATATTTGGATTGGTTGAAATAGTTAGTCAATATGATGGTTTGATTATGGGATTCTTTTAAATATTGTATTTTGCCAATGTGCGCATTTTTCTAAGTTGCAAGTGTTAGCATTCACCTTCTACCATCTAGAATGGGGGTCAGGGTACTAGAGATATTAGCTTAAAATTATTTAGTTAAGATGATAGTTACATTAGTCAGTCCCTTCTCCATGTATGTACAATGCATTCATTCATTATCGGAACTTATTTCTACTTTCTCTCTAATTTGGGCTCTATCATGTTGCCACGATTGTTTTAGTCAGCTTTTACGATTTCTAATTATTCTTAATCGATGTCTAGGATCTATTTACTATTGGTCTTGGGTGGATAATTTTTGGTGGGCTACCTTTTGATATTGTGAGTATTCTTGTCCATACTCTACTGCTGTTCTGCTGTTCCCAATTGAGCATATTTTTACTGATGATAGAATGTATTTTTATTCGATTTCAGTGGAACATAACCGGGCAATTTCTTGGTTTTGCTGGATCTGGTCTATATGCCTACTACAAGCTCATTGGCAAATAACTCACTCAAATCCTCTAGATGAAGTTTCTTTTTTTCAATTTGGAAGTGCCATTTGCTTCAGTTTTCTGCCCATCTCCCTCGAGAAGGAAGAAGAACCTGAACCGAATTCGGGTATGGAACTTGTGTCGACAGATCGATACATTGGGAAGTTTTGCTAATTACAACCTGACAAACTGTTTCTGGGGAACCAGAGGAGAAAGGTTGTCATGGCTTTAGTGTATTCAAACATCTTTTGACCTAGTCGTATGTTCACCCACTGCACTTGATGAATGCCATGCATATCTTTCTGTAAGTGTAACTGTTAACAAACATTGTATTTTAATAGAAAATTCATCCTAGGGAGGAATTTAAATCTACCAATTCATTTCATTACCCCCTCTCTGGTTTGAAAATACTGATTTAAGATGATGAGAAGTGTTTCACAGTTACTAAATAATTGAAGACAGAAGACTAATTTTCACATACGCATTTTTGAAAGAGTTGGTAATCAGCAGAATCCATGTTTTTGTTTTGGTGGGGACACCCTTCGGCTCTTCTGAGTAATTAGTTAAACATATAGCAGTAACTTATTCTAAATTTAGTCTATTTATTCTTAATTTATTATATTTGTAAAAATGTGTAATGAAACCAATGTCAGAAAAGACAAAAGAGGAGAAAATGGGAAAAACTAGTAGTAACCACGTGGCAGCTGATACAAATGATGCAATCATAAGAAAGAGTCAATGGTCTAAAATAACTAATGTACGACTAAAGGATTATGTGTGGCGAGACAATTAACCATGGTAGTCAAAATCGAGATTCTACTCAAGATCGGAAAGGAAAATATAAATCGTAAATCGGAAGATCGTAACATAGATCGTAAGATCCTACAAATTTTATTGTCACTCAAAATTCATAAAT
>Ga0099823_1005465_pt1 | contig 12692 bp, 15 predicted proteins | sample CowpearedBW_FD_76831 | JGI IMG/M metagenome (GOLD analysis project Ga0099823, IMG submission 76831) | Root nodule microbial communities of legume samples collected from California, USA - Cow pea red BW | ecosystem: Host-associated > Plants > Roots > Nodule | place: USA: California | collected... | reverse complement strand
GAAATGAACCTTCACATCTAGATAGCATGTTATCTTAATGTCCAGTGGGAATTTTCAAAAAGCTTTCTTAAACAACTTCACCATATTCATAACTCTAAAAGGAAACAAGATAATCCTTCATCACGTGTTTTACATTGTCTAATGATTACTTCAAGGTGACTTGCTGTCATACCTATTGGCCACAACCGATAGAGCACGTGCGGGAAACAATGCTACATATCATACACCGTAACGCCAGGTAGAGTTCCCATATACGAACATAGTCCGTATCGTCCCAAGACTACCAAACTCGTCAGCCAAACAAAGGAGGGCAATATATCTGGACCCATCCGTACTGGCCACAACCAGCACACTCACACCGGCAACACTCGCCAACCCGAGCCACAACTCAAGGGTTCCTCGTGTTCATCCGCCATCCCGAGCCATAACTCAAGAGATGTTATTCCAAGCCACAACTCAAGGAATACCACGTGCTTAACCCCTATCCCGAGCCACAACTCAAGGGATACATTCAGAGCCACAACTCAAGGAACACCAGCAATCCCACCTTTAAAGCATCACTAGAAGCCTTGTAGATCACACTTACGAAATCAAAATTTCCAAGCTGCAGCAGTACATATCGCCTGGTGGGGGACACGTGCCTCCAGGCGCTGCCAGCTCCCAGACCGCCTGGCGGGTGTCGCGTACCGCCAGGCGCCAAGAGCCTCAAAACACGTAACCACAGTCACCACCGCCTGGCGGTTTAGTCATCATCGCCCGATGCCAACGCTCCAGAACCTCAATGTTACTGCTCCATTCGCCTAGCGGGATCTTCCTCTCCGCCAGGTGCCACTCGCTCGAGAGGCTCTCTGTGTATTGGCTATCGCCTAGCGATCTCAACCGTGCCGCCAAGCGCCATATCAGTAAGCTGCATAGTACAGACTTCCAGATTGTCCAACCAGATTACACTATGACTCAATTCACCCAAACCTCACCATATAATTTCTCTCCAATCCCCTTCACGCATCCCCAATAAATAAATTAAAATGCCACCAAGGTTAATATAACTCACCATTACAACTTACCACCTTTGTTTTCAAACTCCAATTTGACAGTACCAATTAACCTTAAGGTTTCACAATTTAACCTGTCTCACACAAAACTGAATTCTAGTTTATTTAACTCACTTAACTACAAAAGTTTATCCCGCTATCTTATATTCCTTTGTCCACTAATCTTAAGTATTCCTTACTGTGTTCATCTTAGACCACCCAAAATCACGTATTACCATTACACCATTTTATGACTCATACCAGAATCTAATTTACCTTTATTCCCTATTATTCTCATGTACTCCTTTCCACATAACCTATCTACCATTTTTTTGTAGTTCCGTTTCATAGACTCACCATCCCGTGATTTTAGACTCCTTCTTAATGAATCCCAACCTCACAAAACTTCCTCAAACCCTCAACTCATTCTCAATTCAGTAAACCTACCTCTGCACTGTCGCCTGGCGGCAAGCTCCGCACCGCCAGGCGGCACATCAGTCTTGGAAATTCCCAGGTTTTGTCAAATCCTTTAACAACTTCCATCATTCTCTTGCAACATTTCTTATTCAATTATCCCTTAGTCCATACTCTCACTCACTCGTATACTGCCCAATGTGTAATTCTCTACTCAACCCTTACCATGTTCCCCCTCAAAAGTTCAACATCATTTGATCTTATAGCAAGGTCTCCATGCTTTCCAACCCTAACACTGTTCCATCAATTTCTTAGGTCATTCATACTGGAATTCAACAAAATACTACCTCAATCAACTCGTAACCTAAAACCCTTGAATTTCCCCCGATTAGAATTTTCCTAGGATGCACAAAATCATGAAATCGAGTCAACAAACTCACGTCGCCTGGCGGAAATTCATCATCGCTAGGCAATTCATCAAAGAAACCCCGAAACAGATTATCTGCTTGCGTCGCCTGGCGGTACAGGGCTTCACCGCCAGGCGCTACCTCCAGAAACACCACAAATACTTAAAATTAACATGAGCCGCCTGGCGGCTATACATAGCCGCCAGGCGGTTTCTGGAAAATTTCCAGAAATCAGAATTTCGTAACCCAATTGAGAATAATGCATTTACATCATCATACCATTCATGTAATTTAATAAAATAACAAAGAAAATGGAGTCCAGCTCCCCTAACCTGGTTTCCTTGTTAAAAGTTGAGAATTCCACTAAAGTTCCTCTTCTCTCACCCCACGTCCTCTTAGTTTTTCCTCCAATCAGCCACAATTCTGCACTCAAGCCTCACCACACTCCAATTTTTCGTGCTCTGTTTTCTAAGTGCACATACAACTTGTCAAAACCCTTCTCCTTACCTCACTTTGGCCTTTTAAAGGTGTCTTAAAAACTAGGTAATAACACAAAACGAATCTAAGGCTTAAAATATGTTTATTGTCATTCATGGACCCTTTATGATTCGTTTTTCAGCCCCCCCTTGGCTGCAATCATCTCTAGGGTTTACTTTAACCCTTCACCTTCATGCCAAAGCCAAAAAAATAACAAAAAGAATGTTTAATTTGGGTTTCTCCCAAATTAAGAGTTGAACCCACAACTATGCAATGCCAAATCAATACCAAACCATCATGCCAATTCATGTTTCATGCTAACAATCATAATTCAACTTTCATATTATTTCACAGCATGATTAAGCTATATTAAAATACAACGAAAATAACTCAAAATTGACATACAGAGGACTTGAACCCAAGTCCTCTCACATAACCAAATACTCACAACCACTTAAGCTAGTACTTTTCCACGTTATACTTATCATAATTTAATGTCATAATTATTTTCCCACCCGTATTTATTAATCAATTATTTATTTAATTAATTAAATCCTACGGGTCTTACACCACCTTTTCAATCAAATTCCTCTTCACTCTTATGAATAGTTATTGAATCCTTTCATTTTAGAAGGAAAAAAACTTTAAAAAATACCCAAAATTTTCTTTATGATGTTTCTCAAATTTATGGTCCTCTTCATTCATATGAATGACTAATATACCCTAAGCCTAGTTCCCACATTGGCCCCTAAGCTCGGTTTCCACATTATCCTCCAAGCCCAATTTTCACATTGGTCCCCAAGCCCATTTTTCACACTAGCCCCCAAACTAAGTTTTGTTTGGCCTCAAGCCCAGTTTTTTTTTAGCCTCTAAGCCTTGTTTTCGTTGCTATCAAATTAAAATAAAGAAAAAATAAAAAATGAAAAAAGCAAATTTCATCCATGCATCCACGCATCCATGTATGCATCATCATATAGGTTCAAAAAGAAAATCATAACATGTCATGCATAATCAAATCATCCATCATACTCCACAAAATCATTGAAAATCATTTCAAAAAAAAAAAGTCAACAATGATAATTTTTTGTGTAAGACTCACCAATGTTAGACATTCATGCAATGTTTGTCGACACTTCAAGAGCAAAATCCAGGTTCTCCTTTTATACATCAGGACCTTCTACGAGGCAATGGTAATTGATTTCCTTATGTTTACATCAAGACCCTATGCAAGACAATAGTTATTGATTTCTTTATGTTCACATCAAGACCCTCTACGAGACAATGATCATTGATTTCCTTATGTTCACATCAAGACCCTTTGCAAGGCAATGGTCATTGATTTTCTTATGTCACATTGAGTCCCTCTGCCAGGCAATGGTCATTGATCTATTTACATCAAGACCCTCTGCGAGGCAATGGTCATTGATTTTCTTATGTCACATCAAGACCCTCTACAAAGCAATGGTCATGGTTTTTCTCATCATCGAGGTCCTCTGCGAGGCAATGGTCATCGATCTCTTTACATCAAGACCCTCTACAAGGCAATGATCATTGATTTCTTATGTCACATCGAGGCCCTTTGCGAAGCAATGGTCATCGATCTCTTTAAATCAAGACCCTTTGCAAGACAATGGTCATCGATCTCTTTACATCAAGACCCTCTACGAGGCAATGGTCATTGATTTCTCTGTCACATCAGGGCCCTCTGGGAGGCAATGGTCATCGATCTCTTTACATCAAGACCCTCTAAGAACCAATGGTCATTGATTTCTTTCCTTTCGATATAGACCCTCTCCTCGGGATTGGTCTAATATGTTTTTTCAAAAAGTCAGAAAAGAAGATAATAAAACAAAGTGATTTGTCAGATCGTGACCCTCTACATGGTAATGGTCACCGAATCTTTTGGATATAGACCCTCTCCTCTGGAATGATCAAGTTTGTCTTCAAATTTGTCTTCTTTTGTAACCTGTACGAAATTAGTGTTTTTATTTTTACTTATCTTTTATTACGATAATATGAAAAAGTCAAATTTTCATATTATCTAGTAAAATCTAAGTAAATAAGGGCAGTTGTCAACACCTAATTTCGTCCTAGTGAATAAATTTATTTTCAAAAAAAAATATAAAAAAATTAAAATAAAGTTTTTTAGTTAATGGAAAATAAAAAAAAAGTGAAACAAAATTTTCTCCAAAGATTTTCAAACTTTAATTTTAGAAAAAAAAATAAAAAAAGAGAGATGAAAAAAAAAGGAAAAAAGAAAGAAGAACCTAATTTGTTATCACACTCCTCTTCATGAGCCCAACAACTCAACATATATTCTACCTTTGTTCTGATAGAGAAATTAGTGATATGATTCTAATAATTAAAACTAATATCTCTTCATATAATTAGAATCAATATTACTAATTGGGATTGATTTTTGTGCTCTGATTTGTTAACGGTTAGAATCAATATTACTGATCTTGATTGATTTTGTGCTCTGATTTGCTATGATTTGATCCCCATAATGTGTTGCTATCATGACCAATTTCTTCCTTATATTGTTCATTACAATTAAGGCTGAGATTGCATTGATATCGTAAGGTGTGAGAATAAATACGCACTATGTCATGACCGAAAAAAAAGATATTCTCTATACACTTCTCTAATTCTTTCCCATCACCACTCCCACATAGACACCTCTTTTTTTATCTCTTTTTTAAAAAAAAAAACATATTGAAGGAGGTAGAAAATCGCAAGAAAATATTCGCTACACTTCCTCTTTCTCTTCCATTACCACACACATAAACACACCTTCTTTTTACTTTTGTTGGGAAAACGAGAGGGTGAGATTGATATAGAAGAGAAAATATATCGAAAATTTTGAAGGAACGTCATTGTCAATTTATAATTCTTTTGATTTATTTTTTTTCATTTTTCAATAAATGTTTTTTAATCATAAACAAATATTTTTCTTCATTTCTTGTAGTGTCTGTCTGGCCACTCGCGCCGCGTGACACCAATTTTTAAATTTAATTTTCTAGAAAATATATCAAAAATAATATAAAGAACTACGTAACCCTGATTCTCCATTGTGAATGGAGATACGTAGGAGCTAAGATTAATCCTCATTGGGCCCAAAAAGCTAAAAAAATATTTTTGTTTCTTTTGTACATTCTTTTATTACTATTTTTGGGGAAAATTAAATATTTTGAAAACCACATCCTTTTGCATGTTTAATTAAAGGTATCGTCTTAGGACGGACGTTGTGGGGTGCTAATACCTTCCCCACGCGTAACCGACTCCCGACAAAAATTTGGTTTTTTGCAAACCTTATTTTATCTTTTTGGTTTTTCTGTAGTTTTCCAAAATAAAATATGGTGGCGATTCCAAACTTTGTTTTTACAAATTTTATTTTTGGTTCGTCATCCAGTCGCGAGTTCGGTTGCGATAGAAGCGTATTACGCTACAACGTGTTATGGTTCAACCTATTGTGATGCAGCCTATTATGGTGTCGCCTATTGCTCATTTTCAAACCTGGTTTGTGGCGTTGTGTTTACCTTCTACCTTGGTGGTTAATTCTGATAGTCTTTGAGGATGGGTGATGAGTGCATATTTATGCTTTCATTTAACCTTTAATTTTGAATTTTGAATTGATTTTTTGTGCTTAAAAGATTGATTTAATTATGATGTTTGATAATTATGTTTGTGATTTAAAGGCCTTTTTTGGAATTTAAGGGGGTTGGTTAGTGATAAAACATTTAGTATGTTATGGAATTTGATTACTGAGCACCAAACCAATTTTCTTTTCTTAGTTGAACTAATGACTTCTTTTAGTTCTTAGCATGCTATTTTTTTATGGTTTGAAGTTTAAGTTGTTGGTTGTCTTTGATTTTTCTACCACGGTTGTTAGATTGTGGTTCTTGGGTAGAAGTGACTTCACATTTTATATTATTGATATTACTAGTCAATTTATTTCATTTGTTTTGTTTTTTGGTAACGATGTTAAATTACAAGATGTTGGTGTTTATAATGCAACTACTTACACTACTTATCGCCCTTTGTGATTTACCCTTGTTAATCTTCATGATTCTTGGTATATCCTTGGTGATTTTAATGTTGTTTTTTGTGTTGAGGATGTCAAGGGTGGTATTGTCCTTGGTCCAATTTCTTGTGTTGATTTTCTGATTGGATTAATTCTAATAAGCTTGTTGCAACTTCATCTTCTGGATCCTACTTCACTTGATCAAAATTTTGGAGAGGTGTCCATCATATTGATAAAAGACTTGATAGAGTTTTTTGTAATTTTCCTTGCCTTAAGAGATGGTCTTCTTGTTGTGTTAATGTTTCACCCTGAAACTGCTCATTAACTCTTGCTCCATTTTCTTTCTCATTCGGTTGGAGTTTCCATGCAATCCTCTTTTCGATTTCTGAAGATGTGCAATACAAATGTTTTTGGAAACATACATAAGCTGGTGGTGGATAATGAAGGTCTCCTTTCTAATATTCAACAATAGATTTCAAATGTTTCTCCATCTAACTTGGACACTTTGCTATTTCATAAGTCATGATAAAAGATGTTTTAAAATTTTCTCTGGATTATCAAGCTATTAATTGGAAGGAAAAGGCTAAGATGAATTGGTTTAAAGATGGGGATAGGAATACTACACTTTTTTCATGTTGTGGTTCGCAAGAGGCATAATGTAGGGGATACTTTTAAGTTGTGTCATGATGACCAAATTATTTTTGATCCAATATTGATTAAAGATTCCATTTTGTCTTCTTATACTAATTTATATGTTGCTATAACTAATCATGTTGTTTTTGTTATTATTATGCAGTCTTTTGTTGCTTCTTATATTCCTTCTCTAGAGACTGGTGATGGATATAATTTTTTGATAAAATGCACTAATCTTGATAAGGTGAAGCATGCGATATTTTCTCTTAATGGTGATAATGCTCTTAGTCCAGATGGCTTTGGTGGATGTTTTTATCACTCTTTTTGGGTTAATGTTCGCGTTGATGTTTGTAAAGTTGTCCAACAATTATTTTGGCAAAGTTGGATTCCTTATATATGTTATTTCTCTTATTCCTAAACAAGGCAAAATGTCTAACTGATTTCCGTTCTATATCAATTGTTGACAAAAAGAGTCATGAAGTTGAAGATTTGATGAAGTTTGAAGATTGATGATGTGGAACCAATGTTTAAATCTGACTTAGGATAGAAGTCTTGTGTGTGTCTAGCAGTTATTTAATCTGTTAAAATAGTTTTGTGAATATAGTTTTGTGAGTATAATTTTATATAAAGGGCATTTTTTCATCTTAATTTTATATCTATTAAAACATATTTTTAATCTATCACATCAATCAAATCACTCACAAACTTTCACAAATTTTACTTCCAAATTCACTCACTATCGCATCTAAATCCCTTAAAAAAAAAAACACAATATACTCTCAAATCCACTCAAACATATCCAGCTCCTGTAACATCCCGGTAGGATATTACTTTAAATTAAATCAAAATAAACAAAACATAATAAATACCTCGTTTATTATCGGTCCATTTTCCCAAAAATGCGAGAAAATTAAAAAAACTTTAAAGAGTAATAATATGCTTTAACAGTCAAAATATCCAAAATTTCACCTTTACAATTTAGAACTCCAAAACCATAAAACTGAAATTAAATTACAGGAGATTTAAATAAAAGTATTTATAAAAACCCCTCGTACTCTGATCCCTCACTTCCCCACTAAGCATTTCCTGGCTCACCTGAAACATCATATGCTCCCGGATAACAAGTTACTCGATCATCGCCACACACACAGATAAGGTTAGCTATGCACATATATGTAAATAAATATGAAAATACACCCACCCGATAAATCATAATTATTTAACATTTCATAACACACCCACTTTCCCACACTCATAACCATTATGAGTTCATGCATGCTCACTAAATCTTGGGATTTCATGTGCTTCCACGACTCTCCTTGCTCGTGGTTCAATCTACAAGCCTATCCCGCTTGTAGACCTGCTTCACGGACTCTCATGCCCGTTCATCCGAACTCCTCTCTCAGACCCGGACACGCATACCCGCCTTTCCTACTATGAACTCCCTCGCTCATAGCATTCTCAAGTTGAGCATAAGATGAACTCTCTCGCTCACTTATCCCAACGAGAGTACCTCCGGTGAACTAAACTGTTCACATTCCACATGCGGTCCACCCATCACGAACTCCCCGTTTGCGACTCGATCAAGCACGTCCCAATAACATATGGACTTATTCCTTCAAGCCCAAACATCACAAACACAAGCATAAAATTCCTAGAATTTAGGAGTAGCAAGCAACCAACTCAAACAACACACACAAACATAGAAATCACATCATTCTCGCCTAAGCCAGGGATCTTCGCCTAAGTTAGTCCATCAGTCTTGCTTAAGCTAACCTACCTCGCCTGAGCGAGTGTGAAACAATGGCTGCACCACATCATCTCGTTTAGGCAAGCCCATCTCGCTTAGGCGAGCCCGGCTCGCCAAAGCGAGTCCTACATTCGCTCAAGAACACACAAACCCTCGCCTGAACGAGGATTTGCACTCAACACGCGCAGGTCTCATTGCGACCTCGCTTGGGCGAGCCGTCCTCGCCTAAGCGAGAGAACCTGTCGCTCAACACAGAATTTGGTCGCCTGAGCGAGATTCTCAAACTCAAATAGGAACGAGTTTCTGCAACTTTCGCTTAGGCGAAAATAGTAGAGCCTCGTCTCTGTTCACGCACACAAACACCAACAGACATGCCAAAAACTCATACCAATTCACACCATTCACTCGAAAACTAGGCACAATCATGCAATTTTCTCAAAAACCTACAATTACGAGTTCAGCTCCCCTAACCTGGAATTCTTGATTAAAATTGAGAAGAAAAGATTGATTTTCCTCAAGCCTTCTTCCAATTCCCACATCGACTAGAGATAAGGTCATTTCATAGTATATAAGTGAGGTGCAAACCTCACCATCCCCTCATAACGCCATAGCACAACCATTATGCCAATTCATCTTTAGTGATAATTATTATAATCCTATGATTATACTATCACTCACCAGACACAAAAATATTATCAAAATAATATTAAATCAAATAACACACAAATGGCATACATAGGACTTGACCAAGTCTTTTCACACAATCAAGATACTCTCAACCACTTGAGCTAGTACTTATCCACGTCACACCATTTAACATTTAATGACATTAAAATCCCCACCACCCGCATTTATAAATTAATTAATTAATTAATTTTCACGGGTCTTACAGCTCCTGTCCGTCAAACTCGTCCACTTAAGTGAACACACCCTAAAACTCCTTATTGTGATTACAACAATAGCTAATTTTCATTTCAAAATCATTAAAAAAAATTAGTTGATAGGCTTGCAATGATTGGTAGTAGGATTATTTTCCCTAATAAAAAATGGTTTCTAGTAGGATCATTAAAAATGATTAGTTGATAGGCTTGCAATGAGTGTTAAAGATTGTATTAGTATTAAGGGTAGTAATGTAGTCATTCTAGTAGTATTAAGGCTTTCTAGAAGGATCAAGGGTAGTAATGTAGTCATTAAGATTGATATAACCAAGGCTTTTGATACCATCAATTGGTATTTCTTAATTCAAGTGTTGCACTATTTTGATTTTCATTAAGACTTTTTTATGTGGATTCTTCATATCTTGTAATATGCTAATCTTTCTATTCAGGTTATTGGTAATTTGGTTAGTTACTTTATTTGTGGTAGAGGGGTTAGACATGGGGGTGCTTTCTCTCCTTTTCTTTTTTTATTTTAGTGAGGAGGTTTCGAGTAAGGGCATTTCAGAGCTTATTTCTAAGAAGCTTATCTTTCCCATGGTTGGTCCTTGGGGGATATAATTTCCTTTCATACCCTATATGTTGATGATATATTTGTTTTCTAGAGCGGATGTTCCTGCGAAAACAATAACAAAATATTAGGGAGCACAAATTAAATCTTACCCAATCATTGACTCCTTGGGACGAATACTTCTCTATTCTTCTGTTTGAATGTGTCTTCTCGTAGTGTGAGCAGATTGACCATTTTTGGGTTTACCTGCGGAAAAGACTCCAACGATCAAGTCAGCAAGAGCTCTTAATGTCAAGTCACAAATTAGAGAATTAATGAATTGCGTACCGTTAATTATTGGGGTCCACTTATAGCTTCCAAGTTTCTAAATAGCCTATTAAGCTTCTTTTTGAGGTGGAACAATGGATTCAAAATTTTGTTTGGACTGGGAATACACAAAAACGGGGACTATTAACTATTAAATTGGCTATATTGTGTGGTTTTAAGGTGAATGGTGGTTTGCAAGTTACTAATATTCAGTTGGAGAATAAAGCATATATGCTACATTTAGCTTGAGAGTTTGCTTAAGGTAATATCACTTTGACTGAACTCATGCGTATCTGATTTCTTAAATCTAAGTATAAAAAATATATGTTCTTTAAATCATCATCAAATTGGCATGGAATTAAAGATGCATGTGATATTGTTCTTGAAATTACTTTTTGGACACTAGGTAAGGGAGATTGTTTAATCTTTGGAACGATCGTTAGTGTTCTGACATTTGCATATTTAAATTGGCCAGAATTCCTTATTTTGATAGAGTAAGATTATACTTTGTTGTTAGTTCAGTATGGACATGTATTCACTAGAACTTTCCTTCTCTTATTGCCAGTTTATGTGACTTTCTTCTTTGATAGTTAATGAGGATAAGGATGTGTCGAATAGGATTCTAGACGACACTGGTGTGCTTTATTAAAAAGTTGCTAAAAATCTTTACTCTTTTGGTATGGAATATGTGGATTTGAGGAACTTAATTTGGTTGGATGATGTGTCTCTTGCTAAAACTTTGGTTCTTTGGAAGCTATTGTATGGTCATTTACCTATTGATTTTGAGATTAAAAAAAGGAGTGGTCTTATGCTCTATGTGTTCTCTGAGTGAAAATAATGTTGAATCTTTCTCTCATTTTTTCTTTCATTGTTCTATTGTTATGCGATTGTGGGAATGGTTGAAGGAAGTTTTTTAGGATTTGTAGTTTTCTTCTTTGGATTTAATTGTTTAGTTTATGAAGTCTCCTTGTAGGTTTTTACTTAAAGTGGTTAAAATGGTTGTCATTACTGTGATAATCTGGATCAGTTGGAGGATGAAAAATCGTTTTAGATTTTAAGATCTAGTTAATTTTCTTTTTGCTATTTTTCAAATTAAAGAGTTAGTGCGTATGACTAAGAATAAATCTAAGAAGCATATGAGTAACACTATCTCTAATTTTGTTGGTGCTAAAAATTTTCAATATTCAAACTAGGGAGGGTAAGGTGGGGTTTCCTTTATGGACATAATATGGCAAGTTCCATTTGTTAATTAGCTTAAGGTGAATGCTGATGATGCAGCTAGAGGTTGTGCTAGTTTTTTTAGAGGGAGTTGAAATGAATATGTGGATAGTTTTTAGCTTTTTAAAGGGTGCAAGCTTCTATTTATAGGGACCATTTACGTTTGGAGCATGCTTAGAAAGACGACTTTCAAATGTTTTGGTTGGAAAGTGATTCTTCTTTAGTTTGTCATGATTTTTTTATCAATGAGTGATTCCTTAGAGTCTTAGAGGTACATGGCGTTTGTGCTTGCATTTTTGTTAGTATATGCGTTTCAAAGTATCTCATTTTTTTTAACGAAACCATTGTGTTGATAAGTTAGCTAATTTAACTTTGATTCATAGAGAACAATATAATTGGTTTAATATTTTACCTCCATGTATTTAGTTTTTTTTTTCATAACAAGTATAGTTTGTTTCATGACGGATAATTTTTATCACAAGTTTGATGTGGTCTCCCATGTTTTGTATTATTTTATATGTGATGACAAGCGATTGATGGGTTATAGAGTGTCAGCATAGTTGAGATGTCAAAGTTCATTGTGATATTTAATATAATCTTAGTTGAAAATTTTGCAAGTCTCAGTTCACCTCATTCATTTCATCTTTATTTAGAATAGTATTACTTCTAACACTACATCCTACTACTACTATTATTATTATTATTATTATTATTATTATTATTATTATTATTATTATTAAATAAAGTGAAACATGTTGTGTTATTTATTGTAATTATTCTAGTTTTAAAGACAAATCATTGTTTTTCAAGAGAATGAAAAAATATTTCAAAGATGAGACCTGATTTTTTTAGTCCTTAAATGGAGGAATGAAAAAATATTTTCAAAGATAAATTCTTATTTTTCTTAAACTTTGATTCGATGATTTGTTATCATATGTCTAATAGTTTCATATCGGTTAAAATAAAAATTGAAGAAAACTTTTAAG
>Ga0099823_1005457_pt1 | contig 12697 bp, 5 predicted proteins | sample CowpearedBW_FD_76831 | JGI IMG/M metagenome (GOLD analysis project Ga0099823, IMG submission 76831) | Root nodule microbial communities of legume samples collected from California, USA - Cow pea red BW | ecosystem: Host-associated > Plants > Roots > Nodule | place: USA: California | collected... | reverse complement strand
GTATAAATTTTTATTATAACCATAATAAATTATTATTACCGTTAACATATAATTAAGAAAGTGAACTAAAACTACCATGCGTATTGATTTTGACAGCTAAATCACATGTAACAAAAATTAAATAATGAAGGGTAATTTAATAAATCCAGTTCTGTCACTCTCTAATCTCACTATAGATGGTGAGATTGAATTTTCAGTCCATCCCTCTAATCATCACCTCCAAAAGAATAAATTACTCACCTTCTAATCATCTCTTATCATTTCTTGTAAATAGTACATCCACCCAAAAGAATACAGTCTAAATATCATCCTAAATGGGATTAAGAAATATACATTTATCACTATCTATCCAAACTCTCTTTTGTAATTTGACATGGTTCTTTTGAACTCTCAAACACCACCATATTTGGTTTGAAGTTGTTTATTAGTCATAATTGGGAAGAAGTAGTTGAAATAGAAAAAATTTAAAAAAAGGTTTCATAAAAAAAATTGTTTTACGCTTTCAATATAATTAGTGGTGGTTTCACATTTTAACATTTGAAATTTCATATTTATGGTTTGGATGAAAAAGTTAAAGTTACTCAAAGGTTAACTTATATTTGGATGTGAGTCTTCTTCACCTCCAATTTATTTTAGCCCAAACTAATCAGTTGATAAAATGTTAGACAAGTAATGTAAATTTCAATAGATAAAAAAAAACCTAAAATCATAAATTTATTGGTTATTTATTTTTACTACTCTCACCACACTCAATTCTAAACTTTTTTACCATAATTATTCTTTTCAACCATTTTCTTTCCCTCTCTTATTTTTAATTTTAAATATAATTAAGTAAAATACTAATAAAAATGTGAATTTTATAAAACTGAGTTAAAGTAAAAATTACAAGAAAAAAAAATCATAATGTAACAATATAAAACCCATAAAACTTAGATTAAATATCAAACACTCATAACACGAAAATCTATTATTGCATTCTCTAAAAAAAAGTTAAGTTTGAGTATGGTATGTCCAAACACAAACTTACCAAAATAAAAGACCAATTTGGTTGTTTTATAAGCTAGTCATTCTTTTTACAAAATGACTATTCAAGTATTACTTCTTAAAAGTAAAGTTTTAAGATGGTGTGAAATTGATTCGTATGCTTGTCATTTTAATGACATTTTTAATGTAAATAATAATTCGTAAGACTTTATAAGATTTACAAACAAATAATAATTTATAATCTGATACACTTTAAATAATAATAATAATAATAATAATAATAATAATAATAATAATAATAATATGTATCGTTAAATATATCAAAAGGTCAACCAACACTTTTTGAAAGACATTTTACTTAGTAGGTTGGGAACTGGTATTGTTATAATTAAATAGATAAAAAAGAATGTCATCATGGTTTTTTTTATCAAGTAATTCACTGATCTTTAGAACCTATAATCCTAATTAGAGTGGTTAAGTCATATTGTAACCGAATTATTGATAATCTCTAAGTGAATCTATATAGATCTAGAAACATACTTAATGGAAATTCCAAAAGGTGTGCTCTTATCTTACCAAAAGTTAAGTTGTTTTTTTGATATTTAAGAATTTTTCCTGAAAAAATCTAAAGATAATTTATTTATGAACACGAGAACTTGAATATGTGAATAATATAATACTCCTAAAATAATATTTTTCCATTGTAAAATTGAATAATGTTTAAGATGATAGAATCTTAGGAATAAAATTGCACTTGGTTTCGGAACAACTCTCCACAAGAAGTACATGATATTTTGTCGGACGAATATCACAAGATCTTTTTAGGCGCTTAGGATATGTTTGGTTTAGGAAATTAAAAAAAAAAAGGTATAAACTGAATTTTATAACATCGCCCTTTTTTCTTTATTCATTAACACTCGTCATTTATGATGTTTTTCGGTAACCATGATAATTTTTTTTTCTCTTTCGTATTTCTACGCAATTAATTAATTAATTAATTAATTAATTACTCTAGAACATTATACGCGTACGGAGCCAAACTTTTACTTAGCAGAGCAAAACCTGACGAAGAGAAGAAAACTCCGTAATTAAGGATGTTACGTTGTAGATATCCATATTCCTAAAAATCTACATCACTATCTGGATTTTCTTTACTGAAAAATTGTCTATTTTAAATGGCCATCTTGTGTGGAGTTCTCAATTTTGGATTGAATCGAACTTCCAAGAATTAATTCAACCAATCGAAATAGCCATGTGTTTGAACAATTCTTAGCACATAAACCAAACCATAGGACCCTCTCTAGGCAAAATCAAACCTCATCCACTAAAATATAGGGTTTTGATATAGTAGACACATGGGTCATGGACACTCTTATTTATGAATTTTTATTGATCACAATGCAAATTGCTGAAAGCCATGTTGGAGTTGGCTAAAGAGGGAGAAATTATATTTATATATCAACTCTAGCCAGCTGCATGACACTGAAACTTTCCTTCCACTCCTATTTTTCATTTTGGAACATTCTCAAATAATAAAAACCAAACCAAAATACTATAAAAACGACAACTACTGAATACCGAAGCCTCCTATTAATGTGGTTGCCTTTCAACAGTCACATTACGACTTTATTAGCCAAACCGAGATATAAAATTAGGTCAGTTTTTTAGTTTTGAGTATGAAAATGCAGTGAAACAAATCATTATAAAATAAAACACATGTTACGTGATATACCCAAAGATGTTATACACTCGTACAAGAGACATTTTTAATTTAAAAGAAAATTTAATTAATAATAAATAATATTTTTTAAGCACTTTCGTATCCAGAAATTTTAGAAAGTATTCAAACAAAGGATTTACACGATTCAGTGTACATGTCTAAGATCACTTAATCGTGGCAGATAAGGTTAGCTAGTGTTCTACTTTGAGATAGACATAGATAGCGTAGTGAATGATGAAGGACGAGAAAGAAAACAAAAAGCCATTATCTTAAACAAAAGGATTTGTAACAGCGAGAGAGGGTCAACGCTTATCTGAAAACACACAGTATTATTGATCTACGGCACGCATGACACTGCAAATCATCTTCGTTCGTGTCGTTCTAATATTTTATCTCAGAACACAGTTCAAACAGTTGGAATGCACTTCACACTGACCCCACCGTGTTGGTAGCATAGCATGTCAAACATTTAGTTCACTGTAGTGTTACCGATGAACAGAAGGTTAGATTTTAAGGAAATTTCCTTATTTTGTAAAAGGTTATTTAAGGAGACATTCGATTCCATCATGTCTTTTCACTCCCAAAATATAGTACGGGGAAGACATAGAATGGTATGTCACACTATTTCTCATATGAATTGTTCAATGAAACATTGACTAACGCGTAGAAATGTGACTATACCAGCAAGCAAGTATTAATTCAACAAAATCTGAGGTTTTGTGCAAGAAGATTCGCAGCATTAGTCATGAACATGCACATCACCACCACCTATTAATAGTTACGCGTAGTAAATTAGAAAAATGTACCATATATATTTTCGAGATGATTTCGCTTTAATTTAATAATTTTTTTCGTTGCCTTGTTTATGTAAATCATATAATTGGGCACAAAAATATATTAAGATATTGTGTGATAAGAAGATTTTTGAAATGAAAAATGAGAGGTGAATGGGAATGATAGAATCGTGTGGTTTTGTTTTCAACAATGGTGGCGTGGCGTGGCAGAAGCAAGAAATTGGGAAGTTCTTGTTGGGTCCAATAATTGGTGGAGAGAGTTATGTTGCGGCTAGCAGTCATCTTTTCCCAGCTCAAGGTCAACTTGCTTAGGCTTAACCTACTTATCTTCAAACTTCATCAATAATAATATTTTTTTTCAAGTCAAGTGCTTTTTAATTTTATTAGCAGTTAATATTTATTAAAGTATCTTTAGTTTTAGAAATCTCACTTGTTCAATTTGACTATTTTTTCCATCTTCCCCATTTCTCTTTTTCTTAACTTCTTTGGAAATTGGAATATAAAATTTAATTGTAACTGAAAAAAACAGTTAGTTCATTATAACTAATGAAAAATAATTAAGCCAATTAATAATAATAATATTAAATCTAGAAGTACGTGTAAAATTAAATATAATTTAATTAAATAACGTTTTTTATCCGTCAATTGCGTTGGTAGTATCATTTTTTTCGTTTACAAATTTACATGTTGATCATGGTCAAGATGTGAAAGAATGATAGTTATTAATTTAAATAACGTTTTTAGTTTAAAAATATTTCAATACCTTAATTCACTGATTTCCGACACTCTTGTACCTATTCTTAATGAACTTATTTCTCAACCACCGGTCTAATCAATTTCACTTATTTTAATTGTGTAACTGTGAAACTCCTTGAAACATTTGAAAGTCTCTCATTTCGATTCAAAAAAGTTTAAAAAATGTCCTTTTCATTTTACAAGGACCGTTTTATACACTAAAGAGGTTGAATGTGTTTCTGGATCTGCTTTATATAATAAATGAACTAATTTACATTACATAACTTTCGATCTTCTCAATCTAACGTTAAAATCAAACCTCGTTTCCCTTAACAAAACCACCTTATCCCTATTCATCGACAATCTCAGTTATATTATATATGGAAATTTATTTCAAATGGAAACAAATTATCATTCGGCGTAAGTTAGCATATTATATATCATAAGATTAAATATATTTTTATTTTTTTAATTTTTACTGAAAATTAGAATTAGTTTCTTTTTAAAGTTTTGATTTAATTTAGTCTCTCAATTTCAAAATTATATAAATTTAGTTTTTTTAATTGATTTTTGTTAAATTGATTTGATGTTTTAAATACGGTTTAAAATAGCTTTTTTTTAATTAATATTGAAATAAAGATGTATCAAACAGTATAAATAACTCATATGTCATTATAAATATGTAATATGTTTGAAATATTAAATTAATTTAACAAAATTTGATCGAAAGAATTAAATCCATATAATTATAAAGTTAAATAACTAAACTATATCAAAATTTTAAAAATAAATTAATTTTAATTTTCACTTAAATTTAATTAAGAAACACGTATTTAACCTTTTATTATATATAATAGTCGTATATCAAAGTCCTTGATCTTATCTAAGTTTTGTAAATAACAATGGCCTGCATATTTGATTTTGATGTGAATGAATTTGGATTTAAAAGGGCGAAGTCACCGTCCGTAGAAGTGACGTCTATTCTGTGTGGAAGAAAGTGAATTAGGTTTCAAGTTTCACCAATAATGTTAGCTGATCAGTCCAATTTAATATACTAATTATGATCATATCCACCATCACATTAACTACATAAACATATTTAATATACAAATAAACATAGATATATCTGCCAACTGTAGTCACTCCTCTGTTTCTTAACTACGATTCCTCGTTTGTTGTTGAATCAAAGTGAGATTTTGGTGTGAAAAAGCCAGAAAATAGAAAGAATAAAAGAATGGTATTATTATGTCCAACTTGATAATACAAGATCTAGTAGAGTATTGGTTCCGTTACAAAGAGAAACTGGGAATCAAAAATGAGGTAGTTTATGGGATATATACAGTTACATAAATTACAGAATCACAGAATCACACACGACACGACAAAAAGCCTTATTAAAATGTGTTAGATTTATGTTAGAGGAAATGGAAAGGGTGGAGGAACGTTTGATCAACTAACGGCAACCGCAGCGGTGGTGTCGGCGTTCATGAGCGAAAACCTAGTTGGCCTTGGTTGGAAACTCTTCCTCTTGTGAAGGTCATGGGTGGAGGGCCTGAGCATCTGCAACAGAACCGCCTTCAACGAGTTGGCTTTTGCAACCATGGATGGGTCCCATTGGTTAGGGGTGCGTGGCGAGGATCGAGACATGGCTCGGGGTGGCTTCTTGTGCTTGCTGCACCGGAAGGAACCAGGGTGCGTGCTGGGTGAGCAGGAGCAGGTGCGCGTGGGCTGGTTCGGGTGGGAATGTTGGGACCTTGATGATGATGTCAACACACTCCTTGAGGCCATTGAAGGAAGGGAACAAAAAACAGAGAACAATGTTTGAATGGTTTTAAGGTCGGAGAAAGTGTTGTTGTAATTATAATAGGGTAAGTGATTTATGGCCTTGTGTTTTTGGGTGGAGATTCTTCTCTTGCTTCACCACTTTTATAGCACAACCACTCTCCTTGGAAGGACAATTCGGTCTTTCTCTCAACCTTCTCTTCTCATTCAACCATTCTTCCGCATCAATGGTTAAATAAACACGACACAAAACATGTTACTATGGATCTAAACAGGTGGTTATAAGTTACAACCTTGTCAAATGTAATTCCAACTCTGTAAACAATAATCTATCATCGTTATATCTTTGTATCAAATCATTCTGTAATATTTTGTTGCATAACCAACCTTAAGTTTGAATATTCAACCAACCCATTTCGTTTCTCTCCATTTTTTTTTTTCAACGGCTTTGGATTCTCAAAATTAAACTCGACATTCTAATTTGACTTAACCTCGTTTCTGAAATTTTTTTAGATAATTACTTTTTATATTTTTTTTTGAAGAATTAAAATTTAACGAGAAAATAAAATTGGCTGTTTTAAATATCAAGGAGATTTTCATAATTATAAATTAATACTATATTGTGTTGCCTTATAATAAAATTAACGTTTTTTCTTGATTTTTGCTGAGATGTGAAATGTAGTTTATAAGAGAGATATTTTTGGAAGGGCAAATTAGTCTTTGTGGTGGAGTGTGTTATCTTCCTTTGCTGGGTTGAAGAAGTCTTCATTGAATGTAAGCAATGGTGGATCAATCATTAAGTATCCTGAGTCAACTAAAAGGACTTTTTGGTCAAATTAAGTGGACTAATCTTCTTTCTTGCAGGAGAAGATGAAGAACCGGTCCAAATAATTTCCACAACTTTACACTCTTTTAACCTATTTTTTGTAACCGGGACAAGAGTAATTTTCTAAGTGTTTTTTCAAAATGGAATTAAAATATTGTCCATAATGTTTTCATTGATGTTTGATATTTTTTTTTTCGATATTAAAATTTTAAAACTGAATACAAAATATACTTTTGTAGACGACACCATTTATGTGACCAAGGCTCATGAATGAAGTGCGTTTCTATTAAGTTGATGGAAGATATTATATTACTTTGTTTTTTTTTTTTAAATAAGACCCTAAAAGGAAATTTGAAAAGTTTAATGAGATAAAAAGAATATTTAATCAAAATATTATAAGGATAATATTGTTCTTTAAGTAAAGGAAAGTCGATATGGTTCAAAGGAAACAAGGCAATAGGCCTTTTATTACATTTTTTTAAAACTTTTAGGGCCAATCCAGAAAGATAAAATCTTCGTTGGACCAAGCCCATACTTCCCAAAAAAAATAAGGGGCGCTTATTCCTGCACCTCCATAATTTCTTTATGCACCTCCATATTTTAAACTTTTGTCACTTTTAGTGTGTGGACCTAGATTCAAGTATGCCTTATACCTACATTCATGAATTTACAAGAACATCCACAAAAGAAAAACTTCAAAGATTTATAAATGAAAAATTAAATTTTATTTGGGTTAGTGACAACATGGAGCTAGATGGTGATACCCAGGAATAGTGAACAATAATGGAAACAATGATTTTGAATTTTAGTTTAAGAAAAAATTACAGACATTCAAATGGGTTAGTTTTTTTTTAGTTTAAACTATAGATCATGAAAAGTTTAGCTTTGACATACTTATGTGTAGTGAATCTTAAATATTATGTTTATTCAGTTTATTTTAATTTTATTGTCACAAATAGACTCGTAGGATACAACAAATATATAAAACAATAAAATAAAATTATTGTTACATTTATTTGTATTTGTTGAATGCTTCAATAACTACACAGTAATCAACCTAAAAGAAACATTCAAAATTGGATCGGGCATTTGTTGATTTAGAAAACTTGATGCAAATTAAGTTTGTAAGCATCTTTCTTGCCTTTCTTTCTTCACTAATTCTTGGATAACTAATTAACATTAAAGAAAAAACATCTTCAAATTCACATTTTGTAGGTCTTAAATAATTAAAGTAAAAAAAATACACATTACTTTCATCAAATGACATATATGAAGAGAACATACCAGAGAAAGAAAAAGAGAGATTCTTACGATATCTAAGAAGAAAAAAGAAAGAGAAAGAAAAGAGAATCGGTGTGTAACATAACAGCATATCTCTGCAACTATTTATTGTACTTGTTAACATATATACAACTATGTTTCTATAGCAGTCATCATTATATAGTTTCCCATATTTATAAAAAGGTCACCTTTTACGATGATTATTTTTCAAGCATTATCGAAAGGTAATAATGACATTTTATATTTTTCAACTACTATCTAAAATTATTATACTATAAATAAAAATTTAGATAAATTATATAAAATATAAAAAAAAAAACTGTTAAAGCTTTCTACAAGAGAAAATAATTAACATTTTAATGGGTTAAAATTAGTTTATTACGAGTTAATTTTTATATATTTTTTTCTTACATTATTTTTTATTTTTTATCACAACTACTGCGGAAACTACTTTAGAAAGTTAAATTTATTTTGTTCCTAATAAATTTGTTTTGACATGCCGGTATTGATTTCAATTATTGTTTGTTAAACTTTCATTCATTATAACTTAAATCACAAAAAGAAAAAATCATCTTTAAGAAAAAGTCTCAATAAAATTAAAATAAGTTGATTAAAAAATTTTAAACTACCACATATAATTTTGTTTTTATACACGAGTCTGGAAAATTTGTGTTGTACACGATTAGTCTGGAAAATTTCTGACTAAAAAACACGGTTGTTGTGAAGAAACATGAACTGCTCTCTGACAAAGAAGAGCGAAGATACCAAAGAGAGCATTACTGCTGCAGAAACCAGAACTGATCCCAAATAAACCTGTTCACAATATCTTCGCAGAGGTGGACAATAAGTTCTGCTAATGTCATTGAACGTCTTCCGAACAAAATTGCAGTCAAGTAAGTCAGCAAAAAATGGCCCATACTGAAATAAACCGTACGTCACATTCACTGCAGCTCCAAGTTTCGTGTAAAGGATCGGTGTCAAACGACCGACACTCCTACATTTTTCGGTGAACGAAACCTCGCACTTAAAGTTTTTCCAAACCTGAAAGTTCCAAACGTTAACCAGTTGCATACATGTATATGCCTGAAAAAAATTATGAATGAATGAATGAAGGTTTTGGAATGGTCCATACCTGGGTGGCGTTTTGGAATGTGACTTCCTCTGAAGAGCAGTTGCGACTTGTTAGGTCTGAATTAAATGGATTGCAGAGAAGAGGGACTGATTGATTTGCGTTCGTGAAGTTGGAAATGACTTTGTCAAATTCTTCAATGATTTTATACGTGACCATCTTGCTTTTTAAATATGTTTCCATAACAGCTTTTTCCTCCACGCATGGAAAAATGTCATCCAGTGCAGTGTGGGCGGTGGGGTTCACAACCCATTCATCCATCGCAACACATGTATCTCCAGCCATACTGTTAAAAAAAACATATATGCATTCATGTCTGTTTGTATATAGTCATATATAAAATTTGATTTATCGGTCTCACAAGTTCATCAGGATAAACTTACTTATGAACAAAAATAAATGCAGCACAAAGTACCAAGGTACAAGTGACAAGAATCCATCCAATAACTACCAAGCTGCAGCCACAAGAAAACACAAACTTTAACCAGAGACGAATCCACCCACCAGTGATTTAAACATCAAGAAGAAAAATAAATTGATTCAACTTACGAGTACACGGGACACTGCAACCCAAGTAAGCAAAAGACTGCATACACACGAAGCCCAAATGAGATCCTATATAATCTGATAAACAATTATATACAGAGTCCAGAAAGAATAAGACAAACTCAAACATACATAGTCGGAGAAATGTGACAAAGAACAAAACAACAGCGACAATAATGAGAGCGAGTCTTCTGCAGATGATCACAACAAATATTGATGATTAGCAAAAGAAATATTTCAAAAAACCAAATGGAATCTTAGTTTATGTACTTACACTCCATCTATGACTTTGCGTATGATCTTTGAGTTAGCGGTAACCTTGTTGGAAAGAGTATCCGCAGCACGGTCGATTTTGAATTTGATGTCATCAAGGTTCGGTCCAAGATCTATGTCTAGTGGCAGAGGAGGCTCACTCACAATGTGCTTAGCCGAATCGAAATAAGTTGATATGGTGTTGAGGTTTTCAGCCACCAATTGAGCCCGATTCAAAACGTAATCAAGTGTCTCGGAAGTGCTTCCATCAATCTTCCCCTGACCGGTGTACAACTGAGCGCATCCACCTCTAAGCGTAAACAATTAACCGTGCTTGATCAGAAACATATCAAGAATTATATATTTGTTCTAAGTGAGATAATAACAGCAATCTTCAGTATTAATTGAAATCGATTGAGAACTATAAAATTAGAAAAAGAAAAGAGTGGTAGAATGAAAAGGCAGAGAGATACATTGTGATAATGGTGCTGAGGATAAGCAAGAACAATGAAAAATAATGGACTAATTTAGAATAGTCGCTTGACTCTCCTCCGTTACAACAGCAGCATAACGCACAGCTGATAAGTAAAACAACTCCAAAAATCACGAACCAGGCTACAGCCACAACGATAAAAGGACCCGCAGTGGAAATAACTGACTGCACCTCCCATGAACAATTCCACGTTAGCAAATTAAATTATGCATCAATATTTCTGTCAATTAACAAAACGAGAGAATGAAAAACGTGAAACATTTTTTTTAATGCAACAATAACAAATATGTGAATCAATTTTAGTAAAATTATCCCAGCCTCATTGAATACATTTTTTATATACTGTAAATACAAAATATCATGTATATACTTATTTAAGGACAAATTAAACCTAACACTTCATAAAAAAAAAAAATTAAAGCTTCGATCAATTGGAAACTTTTCAATGATTAAAATGGCAATTATTTTGAAACTGAGATAGTATTTGTAGTTCAAGAAAAACAAGAAAGAAAGAAAAGACAAATCTTAGATGTTTTTACTTCTCAATTAAAATGAAGGATCGCTTATATAACAAAGTAAAATAAAGTTCAACATTAAAATAACGTTCTCCATTTGAAATTCCAATCTGAGTAAGAAAATTGCACAAAAATGGTCACATTTAATTCCACATATAATATTCCAAGAAAAATTCCATCATCAGCAACTCAAAATTTTCACACCATTTGACCAAGTGGAAATTATCTCAAAATAATCTCAACATAACACTAAATAAGTGTTATACACTCTTTCTATAAATTGAAAACTTAAATTAACCAATAGGAGATTGGACGCGTCATTGAGTAGTGAAGCATGAACAACACGTGGCGAAAGCGCGTGACGCAAATACCAGCGAAGATGAAACTAACTGGGGAGCTTAGTTAGAGTAATCAATGGAGGAATGTAGTAATTGCAGTGCAAAGAAGAAGAGAGTAACCGTTAGATAATGGGCGTTGCTGATATTCCAGCCACCGTTGTAAAGGTTAAAACCGTTAAACCAATCTTGCCGGCGAGTTCTCTCCTTAGCAAGCACCAGAGTCACATTCCTGAAACTTGCACCTTCCGCCATTGATCTCCTCGCCGTCCATGGCGGCACCACCACCACCTCCTCGTACCGCTCCTGGTGAACATCTTCAACGCCATCTGAAAAGAGTAAGAATCTTGAATTGACATAACGAAAATAACAGCTCAATAAGAATTTTAAAGAAAGAAGAAAAAGAACCTGAAGGTGTTGGTGCAGAAGCCGAAAAGAGAAAGAAAAAAATGCAGAAGAAGAGGAAGAAGAAAGAGTGATTGGAGTTTGATGTGAAGCGGAGCATGATTGTAAAAAGATTAATGTTATGGCTATGGCTATGGCTATGGCGTGCATGCGTGTGACTTCTTCTACTCAACCAAAACCAAAACCCCACTACATTTTTTCCCTTTTATTTATATAATCTATTTATCATTTCTTTTCCCCCATTTTCTTTTCTTTTCTTTTTTCTCTCATAAATGGGAAAGTAAAGTCTCTTCTTAAACTAATTAAAAAACAGTGTAAAAAGAGTATGAATATATGAGGTTTGATAAAAAGGAAATATTAGTGCTTTAATTTGCTCTCACAAAAATTACCTTAATACTTAATGAATGTGTGAAATTAGTGTTGTATATTTATTAAAAGTATAAGAGGATATTGTAGTAAAACTATATAAAAGATATATTTATAATACTTAATTAATTTTTTAAGTTGTTAATAAATTTGGGTACGTATGATTAATTTTTATTAATTTTTTGTGGTTTTTTAATTGAGTCTTGTTATTGAATTTTTTTTTTTTATTGAGTGAGACTACGGTTATCTTATCCCTTAACTATTTAACATTAATCATTAATCATCTTTATATAGGTATAGATTTAAAAGATAAAATTAAAAAAATAAATGTGGACACCAAAACATTAATCATCTTTATATAGGTATAGATTTTAATTAATATATTAGTAACTTGAATTTTTTTTCCTTTTGTTAACGATTTTCAAATTAATTATTACTTTTTCAATTTTTTAATTTATCTTTCAAGAAATTTTTGCAATAATATATATATATATATATATATATATATATATATATATATATATATATATATAT